>Ga0256406_1000318_pt1 | contig 90913 bp, 81 predicted proteins | sample RumenRJG_03DNA_FD_185986 | JGI IMG/M metagenome (GOLD analysis project Ga0256406, IMG submission 185986) | Bovine rumen microbial communities from Lethbridge, Alberta, Canada - RJG_03 | ecosystem: Host-associated > Mammals > Digestive system > Stomach > Rumen | place: Canada: Alberta | collected...
TAGATCTTGCGGAATACCTCAATGTTCATGTTTGCCATATGCTTTGCGTTGAGTTGAATTAAATAATGTCGCGCAAAGATAGGCAGAAAAGTTCAGCTGAGGAATACGGGGGAGACTGATGGCTTACCTATTACTCAGTTCCCTACAAATACATTGGCAAGAGAGCTAAGGTTATCTATACACGTGATCTGGTGAGCATCTATATAGGAGGAGAAAAGGTCGCCGTACACCATCGGGACAGGCAACCGGGTAGATACACGACAGACAAAACGCATATGCCGTCGTATTATGATGACTACGCCCAGGCTTCACCGGCCCGTTACATACAGCGGGGTTACAAGGCTTCTAATCTTTTGGGCAAGGTCATAGAGCGCATCTTCTCACGCAACGCAAGCAGAGTCCCAGAACTCTTCTATAAAGGCTGTGACGGACTTCTACACCTTCAGAAGGTTACTGACCCTTTGCTGTTCGACAAAGCCTTGAAGGCTGCCTTGAGGTATGATCAGTGCAGCTATCACTTCGTGAATCAGATGGTAAAGACCAAATGTGCAGGGCTACCGTCTGAAGATCCTGTTCAGCCTGACCTTTTTCCGACTCAAGATCACGAGAATATACGTGGCCGCAACTATTATGACGGCTCCAATGCAACAACAACTTTACAACAATATCCCATCTAAAAATGAATGAAATTTACAATGAACTGAAGGAACTGCATCTCTCTGGCATGGCCGAGAGATGGCAGGCTCTCCTTGAAACCCGTAAGACCCAGGAGGTAACGCTTGACGAAGGCATGCAGATGCTTTTGCAGTCCGAGCGTGATAAAAGACAGGAGAATCGCCTGTCACGGCTCGTAAAGAACGCACACTTCCGCTACGATGCCAGCGTAGAGAAGATATTCTTCGACAGTGCGAACGGACGAGACAAGGACCGGATAATGCAACTGGCTTCGTGTGACTATTTGAAAGCAGGAGCCTCTGTACTAATATCAGGTCCTACAGGCGTTGGCAAGAGCTATCTTGCTACGGCATTAGGAAGACAGGCGTGCTTCTTAGGTTACAAAGTGAGCTACTACAATATGCAGAAGCTCAATGAGGCTGTAAACCTGGCAAGGATCGAAGCCAAGATATCCAAGTTCTTCGATAAGCTGTCAGAAGTGGATCTTTTGATAATCGACGACTTCGGCTTGGTTAAACTAAGCGGACAGCAGCTTATTGACTTCATGGAGATCATCGAAGACCGGCATGCCCGAAAGTCTACTATCATCGCCAGCCAACTTCCAATAGCCGACTGGTATGATGTCCTATCCAAAAATAAGACTATCGCAGACTCCATTTTGGACAGAATCGTTAAAACTTCATATCGTTTTGAGCTGAAAGGAGACAGTTTAAGAAAATAATTATTAATTTTGCCGCACCATCTGTATCGCCATATCTAAGGTGGGGGATTTTGACCGAAACAGGTGGGGGAATTTCACCGAAATAAGCAGTCAACGCTGCCGAAAAAGTTGTATCCATACAACCTTTACGCTGCAAAGATAGCAAAAAGATTCCGAATACGTGGTTTCCTACCTCAATTTTTGGTTTCCCACCTTGAAAAAAATATTTTCGCTATCCCTTACCCACCATTTTCCTTGTAATAACTGTAATACTTATAATTGTCTAATATATAACATTTTATAAAGATAATGGACAGTAATTTCCCGTAATGCCTTGTTCGATATTTGAGCGGGATGTTGGGATCCGTGCCTTTTTGTTTGCGGCTGTTCGACTTTTCGGCTCACTTGAACATCGCTGAGTGTAGTGTTCATCAGCCTTTTCAGCGTTGAACGCCCGTTACATCCGGAAAACACGCTAAGCTTTGAAAATAGATTTTCTCGGGATAAAGATAAATAGTGATAGAATGTCAGCTTACGAATAAAGAAAAGTGTGATATTTACTTGTCTATATCATAGGAAAAGTGTATTTTTGCAGTACTAATTTTAAAGGAAAAGTGTAAATATGCTGTTTAGAAAGATAGAAGCGTATATCGCAAATCACTTGCAGTCAGGGTCTGACAAGATCCTTGTCGTGGATGGCGCACGCCAAATAGGGAAGTCCTATATAATAAGGGAAGTAGGCAAGAAACTTTTTCCCAACTATATTGAGGTGAATATGGAAACAGACAAGGTCGGTGACAGGATCTTTGCGGAAGCCAAGACGGTAGATGACTTCTATCTGGCTTTGAGTTCCATTGCCGGGGATAAGATGCAGCAAAAGGAAAATACACTTGTCTTCCTCGATGAGATACAGGCCTACGATCATCTCATCACCTTACTGAAGTTCTTGCGGGAAGATGATAAGTTTACCTACATTGCCAGTGGATCGCTGCTTGGAGTGACACTAAAGACAACATCCTCCATTCCTCTTGGCAGCATAGAGATCAAGCACATGTACCCGCTTGATTTCGAGGAATTCTTAATAGCTAACGGCATGGGGAATCTCGTTTTGGAAACTGTGCAGAAGAATTATGCCCAGCGGAAGGCAATGCCGGAGCCCATACACGCCAAGCTGATGGATCTTTTCAGAAAGTATCTTCTTGTGGGTGGATTGCCCGATGCTGTAAATGAATTCCTAGCAACTAAGAATATCACTAAAGTGAGAAAGATCCAGGAGGACATCCATCATCTTTATGGTGTTGATGCTTCAAGATATGAGGACAGCCATGGTCGGCTGAAAATCCAACGTATCTATGAAATGGTACCGTCCAACCTTGAGAATAAGAAAAAGCGCGTAGTTGCCAAGGATATTGAAAATAAGGTTGGCAAGAGAATGTCAGATTATGCCGAGGAATTTGATTATCTTATCTCGGCCGGTATCACTCTGGAGGTGAAAGCCATCAGCAAGCCAAGTTTCCCATTGATAGAGAACAGCGGCAAGAACCTGCTGAAACTGTATATGAATGACGTCGGCCTGCTGACAAATATCTTCTTTGGAACTAACATTAAGGCTATCATGGAGGACATTCCAAGCATTAATCTTGGTTCTGTGTATGAAACGGTAGTAGCCCAGGAACTGAAGGCTCATGGCTTCCAACTTTATTACTATGACAACAAGAAGAATGGCGAGGTGGATTACCTCATCGATGACATGGCCAACTTATCCGTTCTTCCAATAGAGATAAAGTCTGGAAAAGATTACAAGGTCCACAGCGCTTTGGATAACTTCTTGAGCGTAAAGGAGTATAATATCCATGAGGCCTTCGTTATGTCAAATGCTCAGAAGGTTGAAGTTAAAGATGGTATCACCTATCTGCCCATCTATTATATCATGTGCTTGAAACCGCAGGACCAACAGGTTATCCTTGAGTAAATGTGTGCGTTTTAATCCTCGAAAAAATGTGGAATAAACTCATTTGTATCCTCGAAAACTTTTAGAAAATAATAATATCAAAGATTATTTTTAGTGTCTACTCTGAGGAGCTGGTACAACTCCGAGGAGCTGGTACAGTCTACTCGGAAGGTCCACTACGCTAATTCTTGGAAAAACGGCAAATATTCTCTGTAATTTCTTGGAAAAATGGAAATTATTGCTTATTTTTGCCATGGATAAGAGGAATAGCTATGATTTCAAGAAAGATAACCCCACGTATCGAGCATTATTATAAAAGCACGAAGAAGGCTCTGCTTATCGACGGAGCCCGTCAGGTTGGAAAGACTTTCACTATCAGAGAGTTTGGTAAGAGCCATTTCAAGAGCTTTATTGAGATAAACTTCATAAGGACCCCGGAAGCAAAGTCAATCTTCCGGGGAGCTGATGGCAGTGACTCAATCCTCCTGCGCCTAAGCGCCTTTACAACACAGAAGTTGATCAAGGACGATACGCTGATATTCTTTGACGAAGTACAGGAGTGTCCGGAACTGGTGACCGCCATAAAGTTTCTTGTTGATGAGGGAAGCTACCGTTATATCCTGAGCGGCTCTCTCCTTGGCGTAGAGCTGAAAGATATTGTATCAGCTCCTGTCGGTTATATGGATATCTGGAAAATGTACCCGCTTGACTTTGAGGAATTCGCCAGTGCCATAGGCGTTTCATCAAGGATTATAGACAGCCTGCGCGATAGCTTCGAAGGCCGCAAGGCTGTCGATGAGGTCGTTCACAAGCGGATGATGGAACTCTTCAGGCTCTATCTTGTCGTTGGCGGAATGCCGGCTGCCGTGCAGAAGTATCTTGATACCAATAATATTCAGGACGTATTGGCAGAGCAACAGGCTATTATCAGACTCTACAAGGTTGATATCTCCAAATATGATCCACAAGAGAAACTCTATCTTGACGACATCTTCGACCTGATACCTTCGGAACTCAATGCCAAGAACAAGAGGTTTATACTGAAGAAGTTGAACGAGAATGCCAAATTCAACCGCTATGAGAGCAGTTTCCTGTGGTTGAAGCATGCCGGAGTGGCCCTTCCTACCTATAACGTGGAGGAGCCCGTAATACCATTGAAGCTCTCCCGGCTGCGTAATCTGTTCAAGCTGTTTCAGAACGATGTGGGGTTGTTGGCCAGTCAGTATGCCGATGGCCTTCAGCTGAAGATACTCTCCGGAGACAATACCATAAATTTCGGATCGGTGTTCGAGAACTATGTTGCTCAGGAACTGTATGCCCATGGCTTTGACGATCTTTACTATTTCAACAGTAAGAAACAGGGAGAATTGGATTTCGTCATTGAGCAGGACAGCCATGTCGTCCCGATAGAAGTCAAGTCCGGAAAAGACTATGAGCGCCACAATGCATTGTCCAACGTCATGCAGAATGCTGATTATGACATTCAGAAAGCCTATGTGCTCTGTAATGACAATATTTCTGTAAAGGGGAGAATCCTATATTTACCCATTTACATGACAATGTTCATAAAGAAGAAAGTGATGACACCGCTCATATACAGAGTAGATGTCCAAGATCTGAAATAGTTATGCAGGATATACAGGTGATGGTGACTTTGTTTGCCATCGTAGTTTTAGGATATGTGCTCCGCCGCTTCGGACTGATGGGCGGAGATTTTGATAAACGACTTTCTTCGCTCATCATTGACGTGTGCTGTCCGTTGCTAATACTCTCATCGGTGATGGGTGACAAACTTCCCGACTCTAAGTACATACTTCCTTTGTTGGGAGTCGGCTTTGCCACCTACTTTATTCTCACCCTTGCAGCCTTCACCGTGCCGAAACTGATCAGCAAAGACACGCTTGAGCAAGGGATGATAGGCTTCTGCATTATGTTCGGCAATGTCGGGTTCATCGGTTACCCCATCGTGGCAAGTATCTTTGGCCCCCAGGCCATCTTCTATGCTGCCTTGCTCAACATGCCCAATACCTTCTTTATCTTCACGGCCGGTGTCATGCTCGTCAAAGGAGAACATTCCCGCGGCAGTTTCAAGTGGAAGATGCTCTTGAGCCCGATGATGCTTGCGGCTTATGTCGCAACAATCATTGTCGTCTTCGGCTTTCACGTGTCTCAAGCCATCAGCCAGCCCGTCACTATGGTCGGCAATATCACTGTCCCCGGCTCACTGCTTGTAATCGGTTCATCCCTGGCAGGCATCAGCATGCGGAAGATGCTCACTCACGGAAAAGTATACGTGACCACAGCTCTCCGTCTTTTCGTCGTTCCTCTCTGTATCTATCTCATTTTCAAGGCTTGTAATGTCAACGAGCTCGTCAACGATATCAACACTACCGTCATCGCCATGCCTGTCGCTGCCTTCGGTACGATGTTCTGCATGAAGTACGAGCGTGACTCAAGACTGATGACCGAGATAACGTTCATGACAACGGTGCTGTCAATATGCTCCATACCACTTGTGGAGATTGCTATAAAGATGATGTGCCGATAAAAAAACGACATCGCCTTCGAGCGTTTTGTCAGCGAAAGTCCTTCTCGGTTGCTCATTGCTCCGCGGTGGGGCGTGAAGCTACGGAAGCTGACACGGATGGTAATGGAGAGACTTCATAGGTGATAAGGATCAGCTACAAACTTAGAAAAGACAATTTTTGAACAGAAAAACATAAAAATATTAGTTTGCTGTTCAAAATTTTACTATCTTTGCAACATGATCACAAAGATAGAGCAATTCGGAAACATTCCGGTCAGTACAGAAACGATAGCTTCTCTCTATCCGGACATAAAGGCGACCCGCCAGAAGGTCCGCAATCTTGAGCATGAAAAGAAGATCATCAGGCTCAAGAAAGGACTTTATGTGGTGAACCCAGAAATAAGTGAAACTGTAATATCTACCGAACTTATCGCAAATGCACTCTATGCGCCGTCCTATGTTACTATGTCAACTGCACTCCGCTACTACGGTCTCATTCCCGAAGCTGTTTACCTTACCCAGTCGATGACAGTAAAACATGCAAGGTCGTTCGATACTCCATTTGGCCAGTTTGACTATATGTTCATCAACCGTGAGGCTTTTCCTATTGGCCTGACAAGTATAAACAAAAAGCAGTATGCCTTTATTATGGCCTCTCCCGAAAAAGCTCTCTGTGACCTTATTGCAAACTCTCCCGGCGTGAACCTGCGCTACAAGAAGGACGTGGAGACCTATCTCGAAGATGATATTCGAATGGAAATCGAAGATTTCAAGAATATGGATATTACAGTCTTCGAACAATATGTCAAGGTCGGTAAGAAGGCCGGATCAATACAAACCCTCATAAATTATATGAAGAAATGAGCAATGGCATCTTTGAGTAATGTAAGATGACTAGCGAAAAAATCATCATGCTTGGGACAGGGGAAGCCGTGACGACACACTGCTACAACACCTGTTATACCCTCCACGCACAGAAAACGACACTGCTCGTTGACGGCGGTGGCGGCAATGGCATCCTATGTCAGCTCGAAAAAGCGGAGATTGGGCTGGATGAGCTTGATGCGGTGTTCGTCTCCCATGCCCATACCGATCATATCCCCGGTGCCGTTTGGATTATTCGGATGATGGGCCATAGCAGGAACGCGGCGTTCCTCCACGTCAAGAATCTCATCCTTTATCATACAGAGGATACAGATCTAGCTCTTCGCCGGGAACGTTACGCCGCCGAGGCAGGAGAACTTTTCAAAGGCAATATCTATGTGCCGGATGATCTGGAAGTTATACCTCTGCTACCTCAAAATTGCTAAAGTTTCTACCATTTATTGCTCCTAACGAGTAATATGCAAGATTATACAAAAAAGCAGTTTTGAAAATGTAAATTTGTTTTATTTACAAATTGAAATTGAGAGTTAGAATAATTGTTGTTTTCCGTTCCGAATTTCCTTTCTAAAAATACAAAATATCCCTTGTAAATAAAGGACTTACGCCGAATTTGGAACTTAGGATAGAGATCTGTAAGCAGAATCGTATGAAAAAGCGCAATACTGCATAAATTTTGTATATTTATAGTTTTGAAACAAGTTCATTTATTGTGTTCTTAAAAACCGATTATTATATTGAATATCAATCAGTTATAATTATAACATAAGTCCAATATTGAATTTTTGTATATTCCTCTTTGTAAGGATAACCCTGACAGAAGTATCGGACTGTTATAATATTAGCAAATATTTGATCATTATCAAATGTATCTCATACAACTTTTAGCAAAAATGCATAAATTGTTACGATTTCAAGAAATTTTTGCGAAAAATGTTTGAAGGATCCGGAAAATGTTTCTAATATTGCCGTCGCAACAGAACTATAGCTTTACTGTTGCATAATAATACATTAATAAACCAAAAAAATTATTACGATGAACATCGCATCTACAACCAATGTAAGTTGGCTGCGAAACATGAAGATCGGTAAGAGCTACGTGCGCTATTTCGACACGCACGAGAAACTGCACTCTGCCCAGTCGTCAATCTACAAGTTCAACCATGGGGTTGGAAACGCAGGAGAGGTATTTCTCCATACGCGTACCAAGGTCCTGTCTGACACATCACCAGGAAAGATGATCTACCAGCTCACCGTCAGTTGTACGTCAAACCTTAAAAAATCTCTGAGCGATGGATGCACATTTACTTGGTAACCTTTTCCCCGGCCGGTCTGCTAACTCCACCGGCAATCAAGACAGTAAGGACATTACGCCTGCTGAGAATTACATGAATGAAGCCACTAAAACTGCAGATCCTGTTTCTCACTTATCAGATGATGAACTTCGCGGACTGTTCAGAAAGCTTCTCGACAACACTGTTCCGGAATATATCCGTAGCCTTGACTCAGGCACCGGTCGGAAGACGATGTCTCTGGCGAGGCTGACAATGCCCGAGTTCCAGGTTCAGAACCCGGCAGGGGATGTGCTGCTCAATGTACGTCAGGCCGCGTGTCTGCTCGGCCTCTCCGTATGGGCAATCCGGAAGCGGATCCAGCGGGGAACCATCAAGGCTCAGTTGATAGGGAACGCATATTACATGCTCCGCAGTACCTTGTTGTACAGCCTCGTAAAACCATAACATGCAAACAAACCTCTAAAGAATAAACAACAACCGCCATCTGTCAGGTCGTGAGACCAGACAGAGGCACCTATAAATTTTAAAACCAAATTTATGAAGAAAAAAAAAATTCATTAAGCTCTTTCAGCGCTACAAGATAACAATCCGCGTACAGGATGTCATCCTTAATGGTGAGGATGAGCACAACAGTCATATGCCCGTCGTGGGCGGCATCAATCCCACGGACGGCCGTTACTATGCCTTTGACGGCACCACCTCGGCATACCTCGTCCCGGAGGAATACCTTGACAGGCACGGCTTCGCCATCCTCGAGTACATCCGTGAACTGATCGAGAAAGGCAAGCTGAAGAAGTTTCATCTCAAAGATTTATCCAAGAAATGATTTCATCCAGAACAATAGAGAAAATACTTGATCTGACCGATCTTACCCAACTCATTGGCGAATCGGTCAGACTCAAGCCTTCCGGTCCTCGGCATACCGGATGCTGTCCGTTTCATAACGAGCGGACTCCATCCTTTGTAGTCTATCCCGATGGTCACTACCACTGTTTCGGTTGCGGACGGCATGGCAATGCCATAAGCTACGCCATGGAGCATGAGCATCTGTCTTTCCCCGAGGCTGTACGGTGGCTTGGGGCCCGCGTCCATGTAGAGGTTGACGAGACAAAAGAAACCGAGAAAGAACGTACGGAACGCCTGGAGCGCGAGCAGCTGTTTGCTACGAACGAGACGGTCTGCCGTAATTATCGTGAGGCGTTCCTGCAGTCAAAGGAAGCCCAGGCTTATGCCTACAGCAGATGGAGCAAGGAATTCTGCGATTCCATAGGCATTGGCTACGCCCCGGGAGGACAGTTCCTTGTCGGCAAGCACCATCACAGGTCCTCACTGCTGTCACTGGGACTGATCAACGAGCGGGACGAGGATTTCTTCCGGAACCGTCTCGTCATACCCATCCGTGACCGTTGGCACCGGGTTATCGCCTTTACGGCCCGCAGGCTTGACGGGGGAAAAGAATTCAAGTATCTCAACAGCAAGGAATCTGCCATCTACAAAAAGGGCTGTTCACTGTTCGGGGCAGACGGAGCCTTCTCCAATACCAGAAAAGATACTCCGGTCTATCTTGTCGAGGGGGCTCCTGACTGTATGCGGCTGCAGTCCCTTGGTATCATGAACACGGTCGCCTGCCTTGGTATCTCATGGACCGATGAGCAGTTCAATATGATCAAGAGGCTGTCTTCCGTCGTCTGCTTCATTCCCGATGGTGACCGTCCAAAAGCCGGTGAGCGCTTTGGTCCCGGACTCAAAGCCGTCTTCAAGGCTGGGAAGGCCGCTATCAGCAAAGGCTTTCAGGTGATGGTGAAGCAGATTCCCGAAGATCCTGAAGGCAAGCAGGATCCGGATTCCTATTTCGTATCACGGGCCGTTTTTGATGCCATTGAAAATGTCGACTTCATCCAGTGGTATGCAGGCTATTGCTTTGAGGATGCCGTCTCACCGCTTCAGAAATCAGAGGCGGTAAAAGAGGTGGCGGCAGTACTCTCTCATGTTGAGGACCCGACCTCAATGGACATGTATGTCGAGGAACTGAAGAAGTTCGGTCCCGGCAAACGAGTCTGGCAGAAAGCCGTAGAAGGGGAGCGCCAGCGTCTGGAGCTCGACCGGGGCAAGGCGGCCATGGAAAGCACGGACGAGATGGACCAGCAGTACGGCTTCCATATTGATGGCGGAAAATATTTCTCAGTTACTGATAAAGGCAGTGTGTACGAATGGTCCAACTTCACGCTTGAGCCACTTTACCTGATCACCGATGAGGATGCCCCTCACCGTCTCTTTCGTATGCGCAATGAGTACGGCCGTGAACTGCTTCTCTCCCTTGATCCGGGTGACCTTGTATCGCTCAATCAGTTTAGGGCGAAAGTCGAGCAGAAGGGAAACTTCATCTGGAAAGCCACGGAAAAAGAGCTCATCAAGCTCAAGGGTTACCTTTTCAAGAAGACAGAGGATGCCCGTCCTATCAAGCAGCTCGGATGGCAGAAAGAAGAGTTCTTCGCTTTCGGCAACGGTGTCTGTGTCGGTGGTGAGTTCATGCCCACTGATGACATTGGTATCGTGAAACTCAGAAACCGCGGCACATTCTTTCTGCCTTCAAATGCATCGTACAACAGGATGAACAACCGGCAGTATGCCTTTGAGCATCAGTTTGTCCATCGCAACCAGTCAAGAGTCACCCTGAAGGAATACACGGATCAGTTGTTTCAGGTATATGGCAACAACGGTCGTGTCGGATTCTCTTTCTTCCTTGCCACACTGTTCAAGGATATCGTCATCCGCAAGACCCGCTCTTTTCCGCTGCTCAACCTTTTCGGACCAAAAGGCAGCGGAAAGTCAGACTTGGGCCAAAGCCTGATGTCATTCTTCATCATAGAGAACAAAGGCCTCTCCTTGACGAACTCCACGATGGCATCCCTTGGACAGACCGTGGGAGCAGTCTCCAATGCGCTCGTTCATCTTGAGGAGTACAAGAACTTCCTTGATCCCAAGCGCATAGAGTTCCTCAAAGGCCTATGGGACGGTATCGGCCGTACCCGAATGTCCATGGATGTCAGCGGTCGTAAGGAGACCTCGGCCGTAGACTGCGGTATCATCGTCTCCGGTCAGGAAATGCCGACGGAAGACATAGCGTTGTTTACACGTCTGATCTTCCTTTCTTTCCCCCGCTCAGAGTTCTCGCTGGAGGAAAAGCATCGTCACAAGAAACTCATGGCCATGTCGTCAACGGGTCTGACGCATCTGACAGTAGAACTTCTCGGCAATCGAGAATATATGGAGCGGCATTTTCCGGCCGTGTATGACCAGACTTTCGACATCGTATCACGCAAGCTGGAGAACGAGCCTATTGAAGATCGTATTCTCAAGAACTGGGTGACACCACTGGCCGTATACCGTACGCTGGAGATGCTTCTTGATATCGGGCTCCCTTCGCAACAGTTGCTTGACATTTGCACCGAGGGCATCAAGAACCAAAGTCGGGAAACCAAAACAAACAGTGAGATGGGAAGCTTCTGGAATGTTATCCAGTTCCTTGCCAGCGAGGGTGACCTTGTAGCGGACTGTGACTACAAGATCAAGAATGTCAGAACGTTCAGCAGTTCTACCGTGAAAAAAGCTGAGTGGCAGGAGAACAGAACAGTCTTGTGTCTGCAGAAGACCCGTGTGTTCATGCTCTACAAAATGAGAGAGCGTTCAGCCGGTGACAATGTCATTCCGGAGGAGTCCTTGAAATACTACCTGGAGCAATGCCGCGCTTTCCTTGGCGAGAAGAATGTCAGATACTTTGTATCCGTCAAAGGAATCAAGCAGATAGAGCCTGGATCAACACCTGACCAGTACGGCCGTATGAGATACCAGCATACCACCCAGCGTTCCTACTGCTTCGACTACAACATGCTCAAGGCCCTCTATGGCTTGAATCTGCAGGACAAGGAAGAGGAGGATACCATGGAGGAAGACTGAGAGGCTGATTTTATGATGAAGCAAAGGATGCTTTCTTCGGTAAGGATGTCGACAAGGCAGCACCCAAGGGAAAAGGTACATCCAAGAAGAATTTCAGGGCTAAGACGAGGGACATCTCAAGCCAAAAGGATGTCTCGAAAGACAAGCCTAAGAGAAACAGAAAAGTAGGATAAGATGTGAGGTCCTTTGGTAGACTCCAACAAACGGAGCAGCCAAAGGACCCTTTCAGTTATGCTTCCCCTATCTTTGGGGTAAAGAGATTGAGGCAGGAACGACCTACTGCATCGAGACGCCAGTTTCGGCCTTCGGCAAGCGGGATCATCTTGCCGTCCGGCATGATGACGCTCACACCGTCTTTGAGCATCTTCAGTTTACCTTCCATCAGCTCATAATAACCATTCACGGGCACAGAGATAGGATGAAGCTTCTTCATGAAGTCCTGCATCTCCGTCGTGAGATTAGTCATCATGCGGAGATAGTCCACAAACTGCTGCAAGGAAGCGGTGATATCCTCCTCAAAAGCTTCCGAGATGATGTCGAATTCCCCGTAGTCCATGAACTTGATGCTGTAGCCGCTGTGCTTCAGTATCTCAAGACCATAGTGATTGATGAACATCCAGCTGACTGCAGCCCCGTCGTTGTCAATCACATATCCCGTCTGCCAGCCGAAGAGCTCAAACAACCGGTCGGCATCTTGACCGATGACTGCCCAGCGCTTACCGCAAGGGAAGACATAGATGTAAACGTCCTCGTCCCGCTTCACCGCCATCCTCAGGATATGCACCAGGTCACTGTTCAGGGCCATCACCTTGATATGCTCGCTCGGGTTTATAGTAAGCTTCCACTTGATGAACGCAGCTATTGTAGTGTCATTGGCTCCTTCGACACAGTCATCCAGTTCGGATAGCAGATTGAGAGACTTGGGGTAATCCGTATGAACGTAGGACATACCGAATTCATCCATCATCCTTCGCCACTGTTTGAACTCATCCACAGTCTTGATAGACAACAGCATCTTGTAGGCTTTCATTTCACTTGTGGGTAAACGTTGAGAGGTCTCCTCATAGAACTCCAAGGTTCTCAGATACTGCAGTCTCAGCTTGTTAACCCACGTCATGTTTACATGTTCCATGTTGTTGGTATTAGATTAGGGTTATGGAATTGGCAATTCGAAAGACTTATAGACCTGCTTGCCCTCCTTGTCAATGAAGCACCATCGCTCGGCACGGTAAGGCAGTCCATTGGGATCGACGCACTGATAGTCCACCTTCACCTTCCATCCGCTGAACTTACCCTTCTTGCCGTTCTGCATGACAAGTGAACGGATCTCGGACATACCTTTCATCTGGCGCTCGGCAAGACTCATGACATAGTGGTCATCCGGATCAAATCGGCTCATGTTACCGGTCCGCTTCATGATAGTGTCAGTGACGACCTTCATACACTGCAGCATGCCTTTAACCTCTGACTTGGTGAAATATCCCGTGCCAAAGGCGGAATCAGGCTCAGAAACAGCCAGTACTTTCAATTGCTTGGGATAGTCCACGCTCATCTCAAGATTCTCCTGAGCCAGTTGCTTCATCTTCTCGCTCTTCGGCGTGCACGATGCTAAGAGTGCACAACCAATGACAAATACTGAAATCTTCTTCATGATGGTATGATTACTTTCCAAACTTAAGGGCATAGCTCGTCACGTTCCCGAAAGGCTTAAATCTTACCCGCTTGGTAGCCGGTGTAAGAAAGAGTTCTCCCGTCTGAGGATGGCGGAACTTACGCTCGGGGCAGTCTTTGACATAGAAACGGCCGAAGTCAGGGATGATGACTTCTTTGTTCTCACGAAGCATGTCGGAGACAGCACAGAGAAAAGCATCCACGGCCTTCTTCTCGTCTCCAAGGGAAAGGTCAGCCTCCAATGCCGCCTTTCTGATCAGGTTCTTCTTGTTCATGGTAATAGTAGTTTATGGTTGGACATCAGTTAACATACTCAGGTGCGATGCGCTTATGGTCGTTGCTCAAACGAAGGTAAGCCTTTGACAACGAGCCTTTTTCATCCAAAATATCAACTTCTTTTGTGGTAACTCCATAGGTCAGCAGCTCCCACAACTCGTCGAGTGTTACTGCATGGCCACGGATATGACGCCACAGACAGAAGTGATATGGCTCCCCCACCTTCTCGTGATTGCAGCAGTTGAATGCTACCGGACTTACAAGCACATCCTCTCCGCAGACAGGGCACTTGCCGACGACAGAACTCAGTGACATACCATAGATATCATTCTCTACAAGCACGGCAGAGAAGATACGTCCCTGAGTGTTGAAGCAGCCGTCGAGGATAACCGGATGACCATCCAGAAACGCTTCTATCTCATGCGGCATGATGAAACGGTGAGAGAGGATCCCGTTGCAGTGCCACTTGCAATCAGAGTTCTTGTCGAAGTAGTGCTCGCAGAAGTAGCCCTTGCTCGTGACACGGATCCGTCCGCCGCAATGGGGACAACGGTGCTCCAGATATTTGGCTTCGGGGACAATGATAACCTTATCGTCCTTCAACTCAAAGTGAGCCAGATAACGGCCACCCTTTACATCCTTGAACTGGACGACATGGCTTCTGCCATTCTCCAGCAGTTCTTGCTTGATCTGTTCCGTGACAGCGACGCCACGGAGTGCTTTCTTCATTTCCATAGTAATAATGTTGGTTAGTTTTGTTAGTGATTAAGTGATAAAGATACAGAGTGACAAAGTGATTCTAAAGATACTTCCACTCCCAGATAAGACCGTCGACAATCGCCTTTCCGGACATGACCGTTGCCCATCCGTCGGGATCGAGACCGAACCATAGGTCGCCCCAGGAGTAGGTCTGTATCTGCCAGGCCAGCAGCCACAAGTCCGTGTTGATGGCTTCCAACCGTGTAACAATTTCATTGGCTACATAGTAACGCTCAGCAGAGTTGAGCAGGTTGACTTTGTGCTTCTCCGTTTTGCCATCCCCATTGGTGACGTTATAACTTCCCGATGTGACGAGCTGCTTCATGAATGGATAGAGCGAGGCCATCTGTGTGGTGGCATCCATCAGCTCATCAGAGACCATCACTGCGATGGCGGTTCCTTTCAGATGACCAGGCAGAGACCTTTTGAGCAGACCCATGTTCTTGGGAATCTCTACTCCTACAAGTTCCGTCGCACGTTTAAGTTGATAAAGGTTCTGCATGGCACCTTGTGCGTTCTGCAGATACCCGAGCATCTTATCCTCAAGTTGGTGCATCCGTTCCATGGACAGAGTAACGGCAGCTTCCGCAGCGATGATCTTTTGCTGTGTTTTCTCACGTTTCTTGAAGAGATCCTTCAGAATCTCCGTCTGGGCAACGACAGCACCGGTCAGTGTCGGGTCCGTCTGTTGGGCAAAACCGCCAAGGGAACATGACAGGGCTGCATAAAGGCAAATGACTTTTCGTTTCATAGGCTTCATATCAGTCTACATTATAAAAATAGGTGTCTACACATCCAGGGTTTACATCTTGAATCCACTCTTGAGTACATCCCGCTCCCTCATCTCAGCTCTTAGCTTCGCAAGGTTCTCGTCTCGTTGGAACTTAGTCTTGACCTGCAGTGCGTTGATCGGCATTCCTCTGACGACATCGTTCCAGTCCTTGTAGTTGACAGGCGGCTTCCATTCTCCGACACGGTTGGATAACTGCATATTCTTGCTTAGTTCATTAACAGAAGCCTTGCCGACCTCCATCTGAAACTTCTGTCCTTCCGTCTCGATTGTGAGCATATTACACTTTTCTGTAATCGTCAGCCGCTTTCCTTCCACAAGAGCAGCCATACGCATCCCGTAGATCCGTCCCGGCAGGTCATTGTCAAAGCAGTCCACAGCCTTAGCCAAGTTAAAGTGCCGCATCACGCCGCATACCTGACCATTGGACAAACAACCTCCAACGGAGACGAAAGCCGAGTGTGGTAAGTCGATCTTTGTACGATTGGCTTGATAGAATGCCATGGCATCGTATGCTGACTCGGTGAAATATACATCTTTGACCATGGCCGGATTGTTCAATGCCGAAGGAATACCTGCCACCCACATGGCTGTAGTGGAGTTCGTTCCTGCCGCTTTACCTTTGAATCCCCGGTCACCGCGCAGCTCATAGCCCACGACTTTATCGCTCTCCGGTTCACGGTAAGGAAAAGCCAGCATCGGTGCTACCCACTTGGCATGGCTGTCCCTGACTACAGAGATGTGATTGGCAAAGACAGAGATTGTGTCTTTGTTCAATCCTCTTTCCTCAAGAAGACCTATAGCAAAGTCCATGTTGTCACGCATCGGCTGTGCGGCATAACGCTTCGGGTCAAAGACATGCTGAACGGCACCGAGACTGTTGATGTAGTTACGGTCATGGTTGTCGATGACAGGCATGTTGGCAAAGTCAGCCATAATCTTGCCGATGACCTCCCACTGGTTACGACCGAACTTGTTGAAGTGATAGAGGTTCTCACTGATGAAGTTCACCACATCACCCTTGGCATTGCCGTTACGGTGGAAGTACCATTGTAGTTCTTTCTCTTTGGGATGAGAGATGATGATCGTGTCGAGTTTACCGCCATGTGAATCAGGCAGGACCAATTCGATGTACCGTCCCACCCCGGCATGACGGTTCAGCCGATAGCCGAGGTGGAAGGCCACATCATCAATGCCCACCTGACGCTTCAAATCCTTAAAACTGACTTCGTAGGGCATAATAGTTAGTAGTTAGGAATTAGGAGTTGTTCTACAGCTTGAGTCCCTTATGTTCTTCTGCCTGCTGCTTGCGGATCTCACGTACCTCGTTGACAAACTTGTGGGCAACGGTATCGTGCAGCATCTGTTCCTTCATAGCACCGGCTGGCATCAGTTCATAACGCACACCATCAATCTTAGGAATGTTCTTCATGCCTAAGTCCTTTCCCTCGAAGGAAGCCCGTACGGCATAGCCACCATCCATCTTCTTGATGATGGCAGCATCCTCAAACTTAGCGGAGAGTGCAATATCCGACGGCTGCTTCCAGTCCTGCTTCGCCACGTCACGGTTAGCCTGCAGATCTACTTTACTCATGTTGGCAGACAGAATAGGTCGCTCACCAAGGGCAATCTTCTGTTCGTCAATCTTTTGAAGTATCATCTTTGATGCCTTGTTAACATCGGCCATGACAGAGACGATGAACTTCGGATCCTCACGGAGAGCATTGATCCAGCCTTGAACGTAGCAGAGATTATTGTCAAGGATGCGCTTGTCAAATCCCATGGCATTTCCTACCATGGCAGCTGTAAGTTCTGCTACAAGTTCCTCCTTGGCATACTTGGGATCACCGAATCTTGTCCCTTTCTCGCGGTTCAAACGATTGGCCGTACCTGTAGAGTGCGTCATCTCATGGAGAGCAGAAGAGTAATACTCCATACCGTCCTTGAAGATCTCCTCAGCATTCTTGCCAATGTTGAACTGTTCTTTCATTGGCAGAATGACAAGGTCACGTGCCGGAGAATAGAACGCGCCATCGACAAGACGGTCAGTCTGAATACGGCAGATCCATTCCTGGCGCTCGAACATACGGTCAAGAGCACGGTTCTCATACATGCCGGCTTTGTCACGAAGCTGCGGACCTTTGAAACGGTCGACGATGGCATCGTACTTCTCCTTGTTGACCTCCTCCAGATTAGTCTGATCCACGTTGAATACATGGAAAGCACGGAGGAACGGACGTACCTCACATTTGGCCTGCAACTCACGCGGCATCTGCTTGTAGTCAGACTCCGAGACACGCTTGCCGTTGGCATCCTTCACATTGAGGTCCCAATAGATGACGGGCATGGCCTCGGCACCTTTCTTGATGCGGATGTTCTCACGCTGCGCCTGAAGGAAGGTCATGTAAACGGGAGTCTTGTAGCCGTTCATAGCCGTGTCCATCTGAAGGAAGAACGAGTTGGTTCCCGAGTAGTTGCGCCCGTTCATATTCTGAGGCATACCGAGCATTGTTCCCTTTCCGTTCGTCCATCCCTGCTTCCAGTCGGAAGCCTTGATGGACTGCAGGCGGTCGATCATCTGCTCACAGAATTTGTCAATTGCTTTTTCCCCGCTGGACTTGCGCTCCTGACTGTCTTTAGGCTTGGTATTGTTGTTATCCATAGTTGTAAGTTTAGATTAGCGTTTGGCGTTAATCCGCTTAGAACTAACATGTTGGTAATAGCTTTGACTCACCTTCCACACTTGAAAGAGAGTCAAAGCCCGAATCTAAAGTTTGTTTCTATAAGTTAGTAGATTAGTGGCATTATCCTGAGATTTCATCTACACAAGTGTCTCAGCCAGTTCCGGCTCGTACTCATCGCCGTCCTCATAGATACGGCTCTCGGTCTGCTCCATGAACAGCTCGGCATTGTTGTCATCCGGCTCCAGTCCATGGTCGTCACACCAGTGGATGTATTCCTTACTGTGGTCACTGCGGAGTGCGAGCTCGCACCATCCGATCTGACCGTTCTGCTTCATCTGATAAAGTTCTTCAATAGTATTCTTCATAGTGTCTAATAATGATTAGTTGTTGATAGTTCTGTTGTAGGTTAGCGCTTGAACGACTGCTTTGCTGATACCTTCTCAGCCTTCATCTCCTTAATCTCGTTGTTGAGATAGCGGGCTGCCAACTGTTCTTTTGTGGCAGTCTTTGCAGAGAAGAGCGCCTGCTTGTCATGCCAGGATAGAATGTGCTTGCTCGTCTGACCTTTCTCACCGAGATCAGCAGACACCGCCCACTGACCATCGAGTTGCTTGGCTACTTTCACTTCCTTCACACCATCCTCCAGCTTGAATTGGTTGTAGAAGGATGCCATGTGGAGCTGCTCGGCAAAGTTCTTCTCGACAAGCTTGGCGGGAGTCGTTACACGGTCAAAGTAAGCGTTCAGGTCCTCATGCGACATCGTACGCGACATCTTTTGATTACCGACCTGCGTATAGATCTTATACTTACCTACATCGTCACGTGATTCATCATGCTCCTTGTAGATGACCATCCTGTCGATGACACGACCGTCAGAGAGCTTGTTGTCAGCCTTGAACTCCTCGGGAGTAACCTTCTTCTGCAGTTTGGTTGGATAGTAGTTCTGCATCAGTGCCTCAATGGTTGTCTCGCGCTTCTGATAGGCAGCAACATTCTCCGGCTTCATAAGCTGAGGACGGAGCTGGTTGCCGTCAAGACGAGCCGTGAAGTACCACTTGTCGGGATTGAGATTACTCTGGAAGGCATGACCGTGAGTGACTTTCTCACCGTTGACGGTCACCATCTGAGGCTCACGACGTTTCGTCTCCTTCTGTTCCTCAGATTGCTTCTCGGATGTCTCAGCAACTTTCTCTTTTGGCTTCTCAACCTTGGTTTGCTTATCGATCTTAGGAGTCTCGGCCTTGACCTCGGTCTTTTCGGCTTTGGTCTCTTGTTTCTTGGGTTCTGTTTTTTTCTTCATGTTGTCGGATTGTTTCTTGTGATTTCGTACGGCTACTGGCATATCGACAATGGCAATACGATTGCCAGCACGGATCAGTTTCGGAAGACAGACATCAAGCTTGTTGTAGGGGAACTCTGCGATGAGTGCCCCATCTTGCTTGAGCCGTGGCTTCTTTGTGTCAATGCCGAGTACATTCGAGAGTTTCTGTGCATCCTCGTTCAAAGCGCGGTACTTATCACCGTTACGCATGAGAATCAGCGTATCCGGATGCTTACCTTTGAAGTACTCGTATTGTTGCTGAGGAGTATCGGTCTTGTTCTTGGTTAGTTCCTTTTCCATGTTAGTAGTAAGTTGAGTAAACTGGTAGTTCTTGTTAGTCAGATGGTTCTTAGTGTGCCCAAGGACTGCGAGCATCGAATCGGGATGACCTACAGCCTTGATGGCGGCACCTGCGGTATAGCCGGTGTCCAGCACATTATCTATGATGATCGGCGTGAACATCAGTGGCACTTGTCGGTACAGACTCAGTTTCAGGTATATGCCTTCTGGCTTGAGGTCATTTTTTTTGGCATAGTGCAGTGGCATGTGAGGGCGGCAGGAAAGAATGTCCCATGTCGGAATGCCTGTACGACGGGAAAGTTCTTCGGCAAGAGCCTTAGTGTATACGGCTTTTCCATGGTGGTTTGGAATGGGAACCAATACACAGTACTTTCCCGCTGCCATCCCTTTGATATTGTCGGCCATGAGTTCTGCGGCCTGCTTGATGCTTTCTTGTTTTCCGTCTTTCAGTCCATGAGCCAGTTGTCGGACTTTCGGATATGGCGCTACGGAGGTGAACGAGCATTCTTGTTTGTTTGGCATGGTAATAGGTAAAGGTTCATAGGTTAGAAGTGGTTATATCTACATAGGTGAAAAAGACTACATCTTGATTCCTTGCTTCTTCTCTTCCTTCTTCTCCCTCTCGGTCATACGCAGGCGTTCCTCATGTTGGAGCTTGTCAACCACCTGCTTGTATTCCCACCGGTTCTCATCGGTCTGCACATAGCCGATGAATCCCTCGTTGGCATCATCATAACGGATGGCCTCCTGTCGCTTCCACTCTTCCATGTCACCATTGACGACCTTGAAGCCCTGCGGCTCACGGAGATCAACGCCGACAGTCACTTTTTGGTCTCCGACCTCCAGTTCAACGGGCTTGCCGTTTGCGACAGCTTCCTTCTGTCCTAATCCGAGTCCGATGTCCTTGATTTTGTCCACCTCAGCAAGTTTTTCCTCATATTTAACACTTGCCAGGTCTCGGGTCATGAGGGAGTTGGTCTCCTTGTCCAACTGTACAAAACGCATCTTGCGATTATCACCCTCAGCGAATTCCTTTCTGAGTACAGCTCCCTTACGCAGACGATCCAACTCGGCATCGTTCAGTCCAAGGCGGTTGTCAATCTCACGATGTATCTGATAAGTAAGCAGTTGCAGCTTACCATCCTTGTCGTAAGCCAGCTGAATTTTCATCGGAATGGACACGGCAGAGTTGTCACCGACAGGCACATTGAGACGCATCAGCGGAGAGAGCTCACCTCTCAGAATCTTGTCTCTCAGGTCCTCCGGCATACGCTCCAGATCTTTGGGATAGATGCCGATACGGGCGAATTTGTCAAATGGTACGGGTTCTTCTTTCATAGTTGATGTCTTGGTTATATAAACGGTTAGTATTAATTTTGCAGTCGAAACTACTTGACCCAATGTAAAACCATACACACTACTGACATGAAGCAATCCATGAAGTGCGCTGTGGCTGTGATGCTGTCTTTCTTATGGATGAATGCACCGGCCCAGTTCTACACTGTCCAGTCCGTCGGCCATGATGCCGACACGTTATCCCTTTCCACTGACCCCTACGCCAGTGACGTTGAACCAAAGGCAAAGACAACAACTCAAGCGAAAGAAAAGAGACGCTTCCGTCTGGCCTTGCCGTTTGCAAAGTTAGGAACAAAACCGCTTCCTTCCAACATTAGCCAGGGAAAATCGCAAGAAAAAGATGAAAAAAGTTTTTCGGGCAGTGAAATGAAAGCTGAAAAACAGATGGATTTTCCCTTGCTGAGCACGACTGACAGCCTTATAGTAGAACTTATAAAAAAGCGAATAACACTCTGTATGCCACTTGATTTCGTGCACATAAACTCTCAATACGGATACCGCCGTGATCCATTCTCACGATGCAGTAGGTTCCATGACGGCATTGACCTTGAAGGCGGACACGAGTTAGTCTACTCCATGCTGCCGGGAAGAATCGTTGAAGTGCGTCACAGCAACACGGGCTATGGCAACTATGTCGTCCTCGATCATGGAAGCCTTCGCTGCCTTTACGGTCACCTGAGTGAAATCTATGCCAAGGAAGGCAACATTGTAGATGCCGGAACGATCGTGGGCCGCGTTGGCAGCACAGGGCGTTCAACCGGTAACCACCTTCACATTCGTCTGCAGCACCTTGACAACAAAGGCCGTTGGCAGAGCGTGGATCCACTTCCGTTCATTGATGCCCTGAATCAGCAAGTCAATGAATATAACGAACGCATCAATGAACTGACTGGACGTAGTGAGACTGCTACACCTTATATTAATAAGGAGCTGACCGTTGAGAACCTCTATGCCGCCTTGAAGAAGCATGGTATCAAGTTCCCTAAGATTGTCCTTGCCCAGGCTCTCCTTGAGACGGGTAACTTCAAGTCGCGCGTCTGTAAGGAGCAGAATAACCTCTTCGGGTTGCGCCACTCCAAAGGATATTACTCCTTTGACCATTGGGAAGAGAGTGTTATCGCCTACCGTGACTGGGTGCAGTACAAACACCGAAAAGGAGAAGAATATTATACCTTCCTCAAGCGTATCAAGTATGCAGCCTCGAGCAACTATATATATAAGGTGAGAGAAATCGCCGAAAATCTAACAGGCAAGCTGTAAAAGTCGTAAAAGCAACGATGTCTTCACCAAAAAGTGGATACAAAACTAACATTATCAGTTATTTATCATGTTTTTCTTGCAAATTTACTTGAATATTGAGAATTGGTTTTGAACATAGTTGCGGGTATGAAAGATTCTTCTTACCTTTGCATCAGATAAAGCTAACCAACGAGCTTACTCAAGCCCAACTCCCTCGAATACGGCTTGTAAATAAGGAGCCTGTCTTTTTCGCGTCACACGTGAACTTTCTTATGATGCCTCCGGCATTTATAATAGATGTGACCACCACTCAACGACAAGAGTAACCAACAACCCTAACTATGAGCATACCCATTTTCAACTGCTTCAAGAGCAAGCAGCAGAAGCCACGCAACAAGATCATCGTGTTCGCCAACCAGAAAGGCGGAGCGGGAAAGACTACCAACTGTGTATTGTTCGGCAACACCCTCATCGAGCATAAGCATCCCTTCGTCCTGATAGATGGTGACCCGCAGCGCAGCATTGTGAAGAAGCATGAGCAAGATCATGAGCGTTTCCCCGACCTTGAACCACTGTATCAGATCTATGCCGGTGACCTTGATAATGAGCAGCGCACCGTGGAACTCGTCAATGCCATGCGTGAGGAGGATTACGACTTTGTAGTAGACACACCAGGCAATCTCTCGCTTGAGGGCATGCTACCGCTCCTGTTTGCAGCCGATGCCATCATTACTCCGATACAGTTGGAGAAGACCTGCATCAACTCAACGAACTCGTTCATCGAGACACTGCTCATGTGCGCCAAGGAGACCGGTACGGAAAACATACCGCCAATCTATTTCATCCCTAATCAGTACAACAAGGGTTGGGGTCGTAAGGATGAGCTTCAGGAACGTCAGAAGGACCTCGACTACTACAATGGTATTGGCAGAGTGACACCGAAGGTACCCAATGCGGCAGAGATCCAGCGTTACAACACCCTCTTTATGACAGACCGCCAGAAAGAGATCCTTGCCCCATGCCACAACTTCCTGCTTGAGCGCATCTATAATGAACAAATAACGAAGAAATGACAGACCAGCAATCCCATCCGACGACTTTCGGTAGCATCCATGACTATCTCAAGAGAGTCAACGGAGAGACTGCGGACTTAGGAATCCCTTGGAGGAACAAAGGGCAACAGAACAAAGCATCGGAGGCTACCTCTGCCAAGGTCAATGAAGAAAAAACGAGTTCAAGCCCAAGTGCCCTGAAGCTGCTGAGCAAGCCTCTGCTTCTACTAATGAGGATCAGATTGAGAATGAACATCAGGTAAAGGAACCCAAGGCTAAGGAAAAGCGAACAAAGCCATCTACTTCTCAGGGTACAGGTAAGACAAATGACTCAAAACGCCAGTCTGTCTTCTCTGAATCCAAGAGTAAGAAGAGCAGCCATAAGACTGACGGAAGTTTCGAGGAAAGAATCGAAGCTTTTGATCAGATGAGGGAAAAAGGCTGGCGCCATCATATATTCATTCCCAATGATGTCTATAATGCTCTGCAACTTGCCTATGGCGAAAGAAGACTATCAGCTTTCTTCACGGTCCTAGCCCGGGAGTTCATTGCCACGCACAAGGAAGACATGAGGCAGCGGATAGCATCGAGAATAAATCTGCTTTCGGACAGTACAGATCAATAACGAACCATACTATCAGATGACAAACAATAGAACCCAACCTAAGAAATGGACGGAGGAGCATGACAACATCCTTTCGGAACGCTTCTCTACCGACTACATCAATGCCATTGCCAAGGATATCGGCTTCACACGGATGACCGTCCGCAAGCATGCCCGTATGCTCTAATGTATCCGTAAATCATAATTTTTTCTCCAAAAGTAGATAATCTAAATTAATTTTTGTAAGTTTGCAAAAAATACTTTCCCCAATGAGTAATCTTGAAGACCTATACAAAGCAATAGAAACATTCCGTAGGAATGATATTCCCTTGGATGAGAAGACCTCCAAGCGTATTGACGAGGCTGAGGAACAAATCATCAAGGATGAGATTCTGCCTGTCATTGGCAAGGATATTGAGCCGACGCTTCGACAGATCAAGCGCAACATTGTGCTTGTTGTCGACTATGAGCCGGACAAGCCGTTGAGTGTCCGCTTGTCAAGAAAGGCCGTGATGGTGCCGAATGCCAAGGTATATCATGTCGACAGCACTAAGAAGGACGACCGTGGCAAGATCCACTGGGATATTCATACTGACAAACATTACGAAGGCCAGTTGATGATCAAGGAAGTCGACTGGTCCACGTTTACCGTCGGCATTACTATCCCGATGGAATATCAGTTTGCCTTTGAGCATGCAGTACAAACGCCGTTGGTCAAAGGAAAAGGAGTACCTGTGTCAATATGGCTTAGTAATGAGAAGTTCGACGCACGTATGAGTGATGTGAAGTTCTCCGATCCTAAACGCAGCCGTTGTATACAGTTGCTGTGGTCGAAGAACTCTCCATTGGCTAAGAAACTTCGTGAGTTGATGCCCGATACCTTTGCCTATATAAAGGAAGAGAAGGCAAAGATGGGAGGATCTAAGATGGTGAAGTTGCCGAAAGAACTTCAGCGGGAGATTACCATTTGTTCAGTGCCGGAGCATAACGGATTCTTATTCGTGTTGAACACGCTTTGAAATCATATTGTCAGATGTTGTTTGGATATATACATACGGATAAAAGTGAGCAGGCCAAAGTGCTGCAGGTCATGAAGATGCTCTCTGAGCCGACGGCTATCGACGAGCTCGGAATCGGCAGAATTCGTGATGCCTTCTCGAATATGTTGTTTCCGGGAACATCTTCTCTGCAAAAGCACGTGAAGTATTTCTCATTGATGCCCCAACTCTATAAAAAGGCAACGGAGAAAAAATATAGTCGTCTGTCAGAGGTCTCGTCAGAGATTGTACGTTTGGAGCGCATCATGACCAAGAATCTTTGGGAGGGTTCAACCGTGAAAACGGGTATCACCGGAAGTGAGCGAATCGATAAGGGTGGAAGCTATGTAAAGTATGATCCGGCCTATATTTACAACTCCGGACTTCTTACTTTCGGCATACTGCATTCATCGCACGTCAATGAGATGATCTTCGAGACATCCAAGAACCTCAACAAACAACCTGACAGATATAAGTCGAGAGAAGACGATGAAGACACAAACAGTGACGAGAAGGGTGGTAAAGGCTTATATCAGTTCTGTTCGTTTCCTCAAGTGAAATATGATTTCTCGAAGGCATGCTCTCTGAAACTAACCCCGGAGGACAAGGCTTTTATCGTAGATCACATACTGACCTCTGATGCTTGTCGGGGATCGTTGCTTCGGTTTATCATTGAGCACGAAGAACTTCATTTTGCTAATTTCGGTTTTGAGGATATTGATGAGTCCGACTTGCCCGTGAAGTTGGCCGAACTGCACCGTTGTGCTTGTCTGTTCGCCGATTTCATTCATATCGTACACTTGCGTTACAACTGGATATACTCAAAGTATTCAGATACAGATATGCTGGACAGATTCAAGAAGGAGTTATCTGCTTGGGAAAACAAAGGCGTCGGGATTGATCAGATCCTGAATGCCGTGACCATTAAAGAGAATAGTTCCAAACATTTCTGCCATGAGGCTGAAGACCTGATGCTAAAAGGTGATCTCGACGGACTGGATGCTGCCATCAAGAGCAGGGAGAGACGCGTAAAGGGAAATCGCAGGAAGATAGACAATCCTGCTTATTGCTATGATAAGCGTAATCCCATCCATAACTATAAGTTAGATTATAGATGGCCGACCATCCGTACCTATGCACTTGAGCTACAAGGAAAGGAGGTCGACAATGGCTGATTCATTATTTGGAGACATCCTGTACAACAATATTCTCGTCAGTGATGGTTATGATGTAGAGTATGCCGTGTGTACGACATACAGTCTCGATATGACAACGTTGTTGAGCGTACCATTTATGTTGGGCACCATGGGAGAGCTGTCAACAGATACGATGCCTTCCCCACATTATATCCTTGAATCCATTAGCCGCTCAGCCGGGAAGTTTGCTGTGTTCTTTAATGCCGGCTGTATCTCTGTTCCACAAAATCTAAAGACAAATATCTATTCATTGTTGGAACGCAACCTCGTACAGATTTTCCTCGGTGAGCGGGGCAAAGGCTTTGTCAATTTCCACCCGAAAGTCTGGGTCGTTATGGAAAAGAACAGGACAACGGCTGAGGAACAAATCAAGGTTGTCGTGATGTCACGCAACCTTACCGGATCTACCGATATTGATATCGTTTGTGAACTGACGGGTAAGGTGGAAACGAGCAAAGCGTCAGAGTCTTCGCGGGCTAAGCATCAGCCCCTCATCGACTTCCTTACGTGGCTAGGCAAGAAAGCGGATCATCAAATCAAAGACCATATAGATAAGATCTGCCACGGCATAGCTTGCGTAGAAAAGTTTGATCTTGGAGACTCCCCCTTTGGAGATTATGACTTCTTTCCGATAGGCATTGACGGCTACGAACAGAAGGCTTTTGAGACAATGACAGAACATTGCTCGGATGCCCTGATCATATCTCCATTCGTTGACGAGGAAACTTTGAGAAAGCTCACGAAGCCCCGGAGTAAGAGCTACCATCAGTCGCTCATCACACGCTATTCATCCCTTACTGGGAATATCCTTTCCCTGTTTAATGACGGCGTATATGCCGTAAAAGAGACATTGACGGATAAGAACGAGAAAGACGTGGCCGTGGATATTCACGAAAAACTCTATTTTATTCACAATAGCAGGAATCTTTATCATTACCTCTACATCGGTTCGGCCAATGCTACCAAGAACGCGTTTGGGCGAAATGTGGAGTTCTTGCTGAGGTTGAGATTTATACCCCACAAGATGAGTTACGACAAATTCAAGGCACAGCTCATCAATGAGGAGGATAAGGAATGCCTTTTCGAAAAGGTAAACGGTCTTCCTGAGAATATGAATGAGAAAGAGAATGTCCACGATGAGCTCGCTCTTAGAAAGGCCATTGCTTTCATTCAGCAGGCACATGTCAAGCGAACTGCAGATGATCGCTACGAAGTGACGATTGACTGTAGAAGAAACATACGGGAGCTTTGTGCATCGATCTATCCCCTTTATTGTCCGGCTATGGAGCAGGCATTAGATGACGGTATCAGATTCCAAGGCCTGGAGCTCAGGATGCTTTCGGAGTTCTATGTACTCACGGTTGGTCAAGAGAGGAGTATCATCAAGATAACGACGTCGGGGATGCCCTGGAAAAAACGTGACAAGGCTGTCTTCCAATCTGTCGTCAATACGAGGGCTAAGTTTATTGACTACATGTCGTTCCTTCTGACAGACTCTCCTGAGGTTTATCTGGCTGAAGCCAAGGAGAAGCGGTTATTGTCAAATGCTAATGGCACGATGAATGATCATTCTGTCATCAGCACTTCCTTGTATGAGGATATGGTGCGTACCGCCTATCAGGATCCGGACAGGTTGAGCGGGATAGAAAAGCTGATGGAGAATGCTGAGGAGGAAGTGATACCTGATGGCTTCAGGGAGATGTTCCGACAATTTAAAAACGCAATTAATAAGATCAAGAGACTATGAGCATCATGGATTTTCAGGAGGCTACGGCACAGCGAATACTTCATATCTTCCGGGATCTGAAGCATAACCGCGTGCTTCTTGCGGATGAGGTCGGACTTGGAAAGACATATGTCGCTAAACGGGTCATCAGTCTGGTTCGGGAATGGCATAAATCTTTCGACGATTTCTTCAAGGTGGTGTATGTCTGTTCCAATGCCAATATAGCGGAACAGAATATCGAAAAACTGGGGGTGGACAAACTGGAGGTTGACAAGAAGGTGAATATTAGTCAGTATCGCCTCTCCATGCAGCACTTGTTTATCACGAAGGCTAACCGGGAAATACGCGACAAGGCTGCTCACGGAAAGATGCCCGAGTCGATCATTCCACTTACTCCCTCGACGTCATTTAGATTGAATTCTTCACAGGGAACCGTCTACGAACGTGCCCTTATGTTTGTATTGCTCTCAAAGATGGATCCATGCAAAGGGTTTACCGATGAACTCAGTCGTTTCTTGAGTTGTCGTGTCAAAGATTGGGAGACACAAATCGATTTCTACAAAAAACAAGTAGAAGAGAGCGGTGACGAATACGTTCTTGATATTACACAAAAACTCTCCGACAAAGTCTCTCCGGATATGTGGCAAAAACTGGAGCAGTATGCTAAAAGAAAAGTAAGCTATCAATGGGGAGATAAGTGTGCGCTCATTAATGCGTTTCGCCGTGCCTTTGCCTTCATCAGCATAGGCATGCTTGATCCTGACCTTGTTATCCTTGATGAGTTTCAGCGCTTCAGCGACCTGCTTCAAGGAGGAGAGGACGAACAGTCCATGTTGGCCAATGAGTTTTTCAATCCGAAAAGAAAGAATACAAAGATCCTTTTGCTGTCTGCTACTCCCTACAAGCCTTTGACGACATTGGAGGAACTGAACACGGATGGCAGGGATGAACATCTGGCTGATTTCAACAATCTGATCAACTTCTTGTATATTCTGCCGGAGGACTCTAAGGAATTCAGGAAGATATGGTCTCATTATTCGTCAGAGCTGAAGAAATGTGATGATATCCCTCAGCTGGTAAAGGCGAAAGATGAAGCGCTGGAAGCACTGTATAAGATTATGTGCCGGACCGAGCGTTTCAATTCCGGCATCATCAAAGACGATGTACAAGAGGTTCCCGTGCAGACAGAAGATATCTTGGCTTATGCAGAAGGTCAGCGCCTGATGGATCATATTGCCGGGGAACTGGGCAAGAAGAGCCTGGGTAACATGCCTATTGAATATGTTAAGTCCTCGCCTTACCTGCTGTCCTTCATGGATAAGTATGAACTGAAGACCCGCATCATCGGTGAGAAAGGGAAGAATATTCCTTTCTTGCGCGGTTGTAAGATGAACGCGTTGCTGCTCAATAAGTATCGGATCAACAATTATAAGCCAGTGGAGCCCGGCAATGGCAAGTTAAGATATTTGCATGATCTTGTCTTTGGAGAAAACCATCAGAAAAAGACACAGTTCCTGCTGTGGGTGCCCGCTTCCCATCCTTACTACAAAACGGGTGGCTTATTTGAGACTGAGGAGGCACGGGGATTCTCGAAAATTCTTCTCTTCTCTGCATGGGAAATGGTGCCAAGGATGGTGTCGGCAATGATGTCCTATTATGCCGAACTCTACACAATTGGTGAGATCAAAAAGACGGTAAACAGTATCAGATATACTCCTGATCAAACGGCTGGTGGCAAACTTAAGAACAGATATGGAGAGAACCGTATCCGTGCCAACAGCGTCTTTGAGTATCCTTCGCAGACACTTGCCGGCTTATATGACCCGAAGGAGTATTTCGGGGAGAAGATAACTGAGATTCGGCGCAATCTGTCTGAGAAAATCAAAGCGTATATGGATTCAGATCCTGTGCTATCCCAACTTCCTCACCAGCGCAGAAGCAATGCCAAATGTATATTGGCCATCATGCGCATTCTGGACCATGAAGAAGAGGTCGACACGGAAGGACTGTATATCCCCGATAATGCCGTGAAGGTCCTTACCGATATTGCCATAGCTTCTCCGGCCGTGTGTGCTTACCGTCAAAGTCACGACGCAGAAGATGCACGTAAGGCGGGAAAGGCTATCGTCTCGGTATTCAATAAAGCGGAGAGCGCTGCCATCATCGATGTGTTATACCATAAGAAGCATGACGATGATTACTACGAGTCCGTCCTCGATTATTGCGTGATGGGCAATCTACAGTCTGTATTGGATGAGTATGCGCATATGCTCGGCGACAGGAAGTTGGGCGATGCTCTGGAAGAAGCCATATTGGATACAGGCTTTCTGCGTGTCGATACCTCTGATTCCATTGGTAAGGATGATAAGAAAATGACCATGCGTACCCATTTCGCCATTCCTTTCATTGATAAAACGGTCACTGATAAATCAGTAGCTCGAACCAAAAATATCCGACAGGCATTCAACTCGCCATTCCGTCCCTTTATTCTTTCCTCGACCTCTATTGGTCAGGAAGGTCTTGACTTCCATTGGTATGCCAGGAAGATTGTTCATTGGAATCTTCCGTTCAATCCTGTGGATTTGGAACAACGGGAAGGCCGCGTGAATCGTTATAAATGTCTGGCCATACGGAGGAATGTGGCACATTTATATGGTGATCATTTCTCGTGGGATGAGATGTTCGACGAGGCCAAGAAAAGTCTTAAGGGCAACTATTCAGACATGGTGCCCTATTGGTGTCTGCCGATGAACGCCTTATCCTCGGATCAAAAATCAAAGTTGGAATATATTGAGAGAATTGTGCCATTATATCCTTTAAGCCGTGATGAGTTTAAATACAAACGGCTCATAGATGTGCTGTCACTATACCGGTTGTCTCTTGGCCAACCACGCCAGGAAGAACTGATCGATATGTTTGAGAAGCGGAATATTTCTCAAGATGTTCTTCATCAATTAACGATGAACCTATGTCCATTTGACAGATTGAAAAAATAATTTTATCCGTTTAATTCAGATGAACAGATGGTAGTTATCTTTGCAGTGTTATTAAAAATAACGACGATGTATAACCATTAAATCTGTTCATTATGGATAAAATCAATGTTGAGGAGTTCCTCAAGTTGGCAAAACCAGTATTGAAGACGCGATACTGTATGGAAGCCGGCTGGGATGGTGACGCACTGAAGAATGTCATTCAGGATCTTGAAGTGGGGAATGATGATGAATATGAAGATGATGACATTACCAACACCGTAGAGAACCTTATCTTCTCCGATGAGACAAAACCCATCCCCGTTGAGCTTCAGAAACTGGCCCATTACACCTATGGTATCGCTATAGAAGAGGAGGATCCTAACAAGATTTTGAATTATGGATCATTGTATTATTACGGGCGTATCGGTGTACAGGACTTTCAGAAGGCTGAGAAATATTTTCTGATGGCCGACTCACTCGGGCAATCGGACGCCCCGAATTGCCTCGGTTACATCTACTACTATGGACGAACAGGGAAACCAGACTATGAGAAGGCCTATAAGTACTTCTCAAAGAGTGCGCTACTTACAAAAAGTCCCCAAGCCATTTATAAGTTAGGAGATATGTATCGCTATGGCTACTTCGTTACCAAGGATGACAAGACTGCCTTTCGCTGCTATCTGCAGGCTGAGCGTGCACTGAAGTCCTATCAGGATAATGACGATGATGAGGAGGAAGGTGAAAGTTCCTTCAGCATCCCCAATGAAGCACCGAATATATGGTACCGACTCGGTGAATGCAATCCTGACTCTCCCTTGATGATTGGACATCTGCTGCCGACAGACAAGATTGTGCCTTTGCATCAGGAGAGCTATCTTGACAAAGAACCGAGATTGTTCTGAAGCTATTGTCTGGAGGATAAATAAGGTAATGTCAAAATATAAAAGGGAGGCTATCTACAGTCTCCCTTTTATGTTGTCCGGCAAATCAGAATGTCAGTTTGCCACTTCGGATATCGTCAGGCATTCCTGGATAAGGAGCCTCAGAGATAACCTTCTCGTTGTTGGTACCTTCATTCTTGGCATAAGTGATGTCAGCAAACTCAGGCACGACATACTTTGGATAGGTCTCGTACTTGGCACGCGCCTCTTCCATTTTGTCGATGTGCTCATTCTGGAAGCAGACGGTGATCTCCGGATGGTCATGTACCCACTTGGGGAAGAAAATGACACCATGAACCTTGTTTTCCTTCAACATGAAGTTGAGACTCACGTCTGTACCTGTAGGCTCAGTCCATGAAACCTTATATACGTTATCGGTGAGCTTCACGATGTCCGCTTTCTGGTCTCTGACCCATCTGCCGCCTACCATGCCGCTGTGGATACGGTAGTCGACGGTATTCTCATTCTTCACGTAGAACTCGTACTCCCAGCCATTGGCATAGGTGTACACGAAATGCATTCCTACAAACTTTTCCATAATTCTTCTATATTTATTTGTCAATGTTTTGCTATGAAGTTGGCGACGAGACTGGCTGCTTTCAGACGGCTCTGCTCCTTGGTGAAACTGTGGTCTACTCCGGGAAGGAGGACAATCTCAGAATTTTTGTATTCGTTATTGTAGCGCTCGCTGTAAGTATAAGGCACGATACGGTCGGCAGTGCCATGAACGAGCAGTACCGGACCTGTGAATAATCTTGCCGTCTCATAGATAGGCAGTGTCTGTGCTGTCTGACAGTAAGCACGTCCCACATGCAGATTGCGACCGGGAATTGTAATGGTCTCGGGGATGTTTCCCGCATCGTAAGAGCCGCCCTGCAACTGGCCGCGGATAGCATCATCGCGGAGTACCGCTGCCGGAGCACATAGTGCAACGCTTCGGATGCTGCCCCGAAGCTCACCGGCTACCATTGACGCTACGACTCCTCCTTGGGAATGGCCAACGAGACTGATGTCTCCGGCCCATGGCTGCTGAAGGATGTAAGCTATTACCCGCTTAGCATCCTCTATCTCATTTGGAACGGTCATATCCGAGAACTTGCCCTCACTCTTGCCACATCCGTTGAAATCGAAACGGATAGTTGCGATGTTCTTACTGACAAGACTGTCAGCAATAGCCCGAAGCAATGGTCTCTCCTTGTTAGAACCAAACCCGTGGAGGATGATTGCCACACGTACCTTCTCGCCCTTCTTCATTTCGGGCTTTTGAATTACGGCATCCAGTAACCCATGGTCTCCCTGAATCTTTACGTTTTCACTTGTCTGAGCAGTGATACTGGTCAGACCGAAGAGCAGTGTTGCTGCTGAAAGAATTATCTTCCTGAAATGATTGTTAAACTGACTCATTATTCTTCTGTCTTATGTTTCGAGTGCAAAATTAAAGCTTTATCTTTGCAGCCGATATGCATATCACGTCAAATGCTTATCATTTTACGCCAACAACATTTATTATGAATTCAGAGCAGAAAAACTATATCGACGGAGTGAACAGTACGGAAGACGGCATTATCCTTATCAAGGATACAGGCCGGGAAGGCATCTCATTGCCATCGCACCATCACAGACAAACACAGGCAGTGATGACCTTACAAGGCACGCTGCACGTACTGGCTGTAGGCAGAGAGTACTTTGTACCTGAGGGAAATGTGTGCTGGATTCCTTCAGAAGTAGAGCATTCCCTCTCCAGCAACAACCGACAGATAGCCGTACGCATCTTTTATCTGCCGATATCCTTTGCAAAGAACTCACCGGGCTCTATGTTCGGTATCTATACCCTAAACTCATGGCTGTCAGCAAATCTTCATTTTATGGCAAGTCACGGCTCAAGCATAGAAAAGCAATACAACGCTACACTATATAGATATTGTATATCGTTCTTCCGTCTGTTCCCCGATGTCGGCCAGAAATACCTGCTTCCGCTGAAAGGCATCTCAACAGGCTTCGAGCCCAAACTGAGTGAGGCTCTGCAGTTCATAGACCTGCACCTCAGTGAAAACCTCAGACTTGACGATGTGGCCAAGGGTACCGGCATGTCTTCACGGTCACTGAGCCGGCTGTTCAAAGAGAACGGCATCAGCTTCAGCAGTTACATGAACAACCACCGAATCGTACGTGCTCTGGAGTTGATGGCTGACAGAAAGATGACATTGTGGGAAATTGCTTTCGCAGTCGGCTTCAGTGCTCCTGCCAATTTCAACAGGTCGTTCAAGCAAGTGATGGGGATGTCACCAACAGAAATGAAAAAAGAAGGTAGATAATTGTCGCGACGCTCTGCCATTATCAATACGAGAGAGAATAGCTGTTTGTCTGCAGCAGCTACATCCTGCTGATAAATTCCCCAAGCATGTTCTCCAGCCTGTGGGCAGTCTCGCAACTTGTGTCCTTTTCTCTCAGCGACTCTGCCACTAATGATGAGACATCGTCGATCTCCTGCCGCATGTCTTTCCCCTGGTCGGTGAGCGTGATGATGCGCTGTCGCTGGTCATTGCAACTATAACCTCGCCTAATGAGTCCTTGCTTCTCCAATCGCTGAAGGATGGGCGTGACAGTATTGCTCTCAAGCATCAGACGGGAAGTAATGACGTTGACGGGTATTCCGTCGCCCTCCATCAGTATCTTCATGACAAGATACTGTGGATAAGTGAGATGAAGCGGAGCCAGAAAAGCTTGATACTCCTGTTGGATGAGCCTGTTAAGCGTGTAAAGCTTGAAGCTCATCTCGTCATCGAGTTGCTGAGATGGAATTTTCATGCCGTAAAGTTACAACTTTTTTCTTATCCAAGGTAGACCTTTCGCAATAATCTGCCAAATATCGCAGAAAGGTCGTGCACGACTGAATGTCATACTGACAAGGCATCCTATGGCTAAAGGTTTGCTGTCTGAACAATGAACAAATAAATAGAAATACTATTATGGAAAGAAAAGTTATACAGAAAGTGAAAGGCTTCCGTGCAACAGACGGAGCAGGTGTGAGTCTGGTAAGAGTGTTGGGTCATGAGACGGTATACGACTTTGATCCGTTCCTGATGCTCGACTCGTTTGACAGTACTGATCTGCGTGAATACCGTGCCGGTTTTCCGACCCATCCGCACCGTGGTATCGAGACGGTGTCGTTTCTTGCCAAAGGCAGGATGACACATGGAGATCACCTCGGAACCAAGGAGACCATCAATGCCGGTGAGGCACAATGGCTGACGGCTGGTTCTGGCGCCTTCCATTCAGAGCAGCCCGGCGGCAACCACTTGCTTGGACTGCAGCTCTGGCTGAACTTGCCGAAGAAAGACAAGATGTTGGCTGCGCCTGCCTACCACAGCATCACGAACGATGAGATACAGGAGTTCCCCTTCGAGGGCGGCAAGCTCCGTCTGCTCACCGGTGAATACCAGGGACACAAAGGATGGCAAGGCAAATATCTGCCTCTTGACTACTATGATATCCACATGGACGCAAATGCTAAGCTAACACTGGATGTAAAGCCGGAGAATACAGTCATGGTGTTTACCCTTGTCGGTGATGTTGTAGCAGGAGGATCACATATAGAACCGAAGACAGCCGCAAGACTGGTGGATGGTGACAAGGTAACCATCGAATCCGGTAAGAATGGCGCCGAGGTGATGCTGATGTCAGCACCCGCTCTTCATGAGCCCATCGCCTGGTACGGTCCAATCGTGATGAACACCCAGTCGGAGATCCGCACGGCAATACATGAGTTGAATGACGTTACATTCGTCAAGCAGAATACAGAATACTAATAATAAAGGACAATAGAATATGGAAAAAGCACCTGTATTATTTGTCGGTCACGGCAATCCTATGAATGCCATTGGTGATAACCCCTCACGCAAAGCGTGGAAAGAGATGGGCAAGCAACTTGGCAAGCCTAAGGCCATCGTTGCCGTATCAGGTCACTGGGTAACGAAAGGCGTTCGTGTGCGTCGTGCTGAGGACAATCCACATATCAACGATATGTATGGATTTCCGGAGGAACTCTATGCTGTTCACTATGAGCCGAAGAGTGACGTCGCTGTAGCTGACAAGGTCATCAAAGCCTTGGATGCGAAAGTTGACAACACCTGGGGCATTGATCATGGCGTGTGGTCTGTACTGTCCAATATGTATCCCGATGCGGATGTTCCCGTCATCATGGTCAGCACGGATGCCAGCGCAGATCCACAAAGTCTGTATGAGATGGGACAGAAACTCGAAGCGCTTCGTGAAGAAGGTATTATGATCGTCTGCAGCGGCAATGTTGTCCACAACCTGAGACTTGTCAACTGGCGGATGCGTGGCGGAGAGAAGTGGGCAGACGATTTTGATATCCTCGTCAAGAATCTCATCGAGAATAAGGACTTTGAAGCTGTCGTCAACTTCCCCTTGCTCAAGAATTGGCAGAAAGCCATCCCCACGACGGAGCATTTTTATCCGTTGCTTGTTGCCCTTGGCGCAGCAGGCAAGGACAACAAAGTGACGGTATGGAATGAATACCGGGAGCTCGGCAGCATGTCGATGACCTCGTACCTTTTTGAATAGAGACCGTCATCGCCTCCACTTGGCCCTTTGGCTCTGTTCGTCATCGATGCCACTGGCATTCATGCCATGGCCAACTTCGTATTCACGGTTGGAGCCATGAGAGGCCTCTCCTCCGGCCCCTCCCCCGTAGGGAGGGGTGATATTGTGGTGATGCTCTTCTTTGGATTGTTCTTGTGGTAGATGAGTTATCTTGATCGGCTCAGGAGACAGCCCCATGGCGACACGATTGTTGCGATGAAGTTGGTCTTGAACAGACGGACTCAGACTGATGGTCTCGTCATTCCATGAAACGGTACCATGATGAATGCGCGTGCCAAACTGACGATGGAGCAAGAGATTGATATCACGAGTCGTGGCAGTGGGATTGTCCTTGAGGATACCATCAATCGTTTGCTCAATCTTGGCAAAGCGAGTGGCAGTATCCTCAAACTGTAACAGTTCGCGGATACTGACGAACTCACTTCCCTTGAAGACGGTTTTGATTTTGTGGTCAACAAGGGCATAACCATATGGACTGTCCTTTTGTCCGAAGGACACCAGGCTGATGCCGAACTTCTTCTTCATTGCTGCTGCCAACTCTTCTTTGTTGGCTGACAAATTGCGATACTTCTTGAGAATAGCTTTCAACTGACGGCGACGCTGGTCATTAGGACGGTTGTCCTTTAGGGCATGCTGCATGATGAGCTGAGTCTGGATGGTACCCAACTCATCTCCATTTCTATAGATGTGAACGACAGCCTTGTCATCATCGTCCTTGCAGTCGAAGCCTTGACTTTCGAGGATAGCACAGAACTGAGACTTGGAGGTATACCTGTAGCCAAGAGCATCAGTGGCAATCTTCTGAATATCAGGACTCTGCTGTTGACCCGTATACTCTGCCATGATCCGCTCGGTAATCGTTCTGCTGCGTCGCTTCTCATGATTATGGTTGATCTTGTGACCATCCGGAGCAATGCGACTTGTAATAATATGTATATGGTTGTTGTCCGTGTCATGATGGGCATAAACCAATAGTGGCTGTCCTTCGTCTGCATAGCCCATCTCCTTCAGATAACGATGGGCAATGTCCAACAGCTGATCATGGGTATATTCGTGTCCCTTGCAGCTGATGGCCACATGAAACTGCCCGTTGACGATGTTCTCGTTCCTGGCAGTATACTCAATGAGATAATTCCTCAAGTTAGCGGCATTGTAATCCTGAGGAAGAAGCGAATCAAAGTTCTTCACCTCGATCAGTTCGGCAAGCCCCTCGCTGACCTTCTTTTCGTTATAGGCTACGGCATGAAAATCTGCGCTGCTATGTAGGATTGTGATAATCATATGATAATCAAAGTTTCAATAGGTGTTGGCGAAGCTGTTCAAGGTCGGACCGCATCTCACGAATCAACTGAAGGGTTTCTCCAACCCTTGGTTCTAGAATCTGGCGGATATAGTCAGACGACAACTGTCCTCTGATGGCCAGTTCGTTGGCACGATGTTGTGCCTGGTTGAGATTACTGCCAATCCATCCCAAACGCTGGTCAAAACGAACATAGAAGTTTTTCACCTCAGTTATCGACTCAAGTTTTCGCTTGGTGGCCTTGTCATCAAACAGTCTGACGGCATCACGGACCATGCCGGCCATCGTATGGTATCGCTCTGACTTCTTCCTGAACATCTCATATTCTTCCGGAGTCAGTCTGACCTTCCGTTCAATGGACCGTTTCTGTTTTTCCAAGTCTCCGCGTGGGTTAACTATTTACCACAAACCCCTAAGACTGGCTTGGAAAAGCCGGAATAAACAACGTAAGTCCTTGATTATAAGACATAATTAAAGGGTGCTCGTTGGAGTACCCTTCTCATCGTCTTTTGGACGTCAAAACCTTAAAGTGACTCGCATGGGGTTCGAACCCATGACCCCAACATTAAAAGTGTTGTGCTCTACCAACTGAGCTAGCGAGTCAAACAAAACTTTAGGAGACAAATGCCTCATTTTTGTTTTGCGTGTGCAAAGGTAGTAACTTTTTTTTAATTGACCAAATAATATTGGAGAATTTTTATTGTGACCCCGGTGGGACTCAAACCCGCGACACTCAGAACCGGAATCTGATGCTCTATTCAACTGAGCTACGGGGCCATTCCGAATGAGTGATGCAAAGTTATTAAAAAATGATGTAATAACAAAATATATAGGGATTATTTTTCCTCTGCCAAAGTTGCAACAGGGGGTGTTGGTACGTTTTTTGCAGATAGGGTAGAGGATATAGAATAGGAAAGGAATAAGATAACAATGAGACAACTTAAGATTTCGCGCAGTATAACCAACCGCTCGGGTGAGTCACTCGAACGCTACCTCGGTGAGATTTCACGTATCCCTATGGTGAATCTTGACGAGGAGGAACAGCTTGCCTACGACATCAAACAGGGTGGCAAGAAAGGCGAGCGTGCCAAAGACCGTCTTGTGGCCGCTAACCTGAGGTTCGTTGTATCTGTAGCAAAACAATATCAACATAAAGGTTTGGGGCTGACAGATCTGATTGATGAGGGTAACATCGGTCTCGTGAAAGCTGCTGAGAAGTTTGATGAGACACGTGGCTTCAAGTTTATCAGTTACGCTGTATGGTGGATTCGTCAAAGCATTCTTCAGGCTATTGCCGAGCAGAGCCGAATGGTGCGTCTGCCACTTAACCAAGTGGGGGCTTTGTCGAAGATCAATACGGAGATTGAGAAGTTTGAACAGAAGAACCACCGCAAGCCGTCAGCTGAAGAACTGTCAGACATCACGAACATCGACACAGAACGCATCGAGAGCACGATGAATGCTGACACGCGCCATATGAGTATAGATGCTCCGTTCACCGATGAGGACAGCAACTCTTTAGCAGACATCTTGCCTTCGACAGACAATACACTTTCCAATGCCGTGGAGAAAGAGTCTATTGATGAGGATCTGAGTGCAATCTTTAACAAAGTGCTCAAACCACGTGAACAGACTATTCTCCGCAAAAGTTTTGGTATCGGTTGCCAGGAAGAGGGACCGGAAGAGATCGGTGCTCAGTTAGGTCTGACCCGTGAGCGTGTGCGTCAGATCAAGGAAAAGAGCATAGAGAAGATCCGGAAGAGTGGCTATGTGAAGGTACTTGCAAAATATCTTGGATAAAAATATCCAAAAATATTTGGTAGTATCAAAAACAGTGCTTAACTTTGCAAAAATATTGGCCGACAGCGGTCGGCCATTTACATCGATATTGGGCTTGTATGGATTTGACGGCAAGACGAAATCGTATGTAAGCACGCGGAGCCTCGTTGGCTAGCTCCATAATCTGAGTGAACACAAATTTAATTGGCGAAAACAACTACGCTCTCGCTGCCTAATTGAAGTACAGTAGATTACTGGCTTAATCCCTGCGCCAGGCGCGGGGACGAGACATCGCTCCGAGGATCTTTTTCCGAATCCAAAGATTCAGCGGTGCAGACTTCTTCGGAAATAGTCAAGGATGGCCCCACATTCTTGATGAAAAGCTTTAGGGGATAAGACGGCAGTTGGTGGTCCAGGTCTTGCTGTCGTACGAAAATGAAGGCTGGAATAAGCGTGTAGAAAGCGTATGGCTTCCTTGTTCGGACCGGGGTTCGACTCCCCGCAGGTCCACAATTTTTGAAAAGGCAGACGAATCATCGTCTGCCTTTTTTGTCATTACTCTTTACGGGTGCGGGCGGCCACAGGGGCCGCACCCTGCAATCAATACCTTTGGGTTGAACGTGTGGTTGACGGGTCCATGCCCATGGCCGAACTGGATATCCTTGGCATGGAGGAGGGCATCATGAAGATAACTGATGCCTTGGTCTACAGCATCCGTTAAGGGTAAACCACAAGCAAGATAGAATGCGATGGCCGAGGAAAGGGTACAGCCCGTGCCATGCGTATTGTTAGTTTCTACTCTTGAATGGCTATATATATGAGTTTCTGTTTTATCCTTGTCAACCTTAATATATAGTCGATCTATTGCGTTATTCTCTTTCAACGCATGGCCACCTTTGATAAGCACAGCGTGGCATCCCATATTGAGAATGCTCTGTGCCATTTCTGCATAGTCTGCATCTTTATGACACGTTATCCCTGACAATCGCTCTGCCTCTGGGATATTTGGGGTAAGTAGTGTCGCCATCGGGATGAGCTTGGAGATCATGACACTGACAGCATCATCGTTCAATAGTTTCGCACCTGAAGTCGAAACCATTACGGGATCCAATACGATTGGCACCCTGCAGTATTGACGGAGACTATCTGCAATGGCACTGACAACAGCCGCCTGACAAGTCATGCCAATTTTGACAGCTTTCGGCTCTATATCTGTCATTACGGTCTCTATCTGTCGGGAGACCAAAGATGGAGTGACGGCTTCCACAGCCGCCACTCCCAACGTGTTTTGTGCTGTCACCGCAGTGATAGCAGCAGAAGCATAGCCTCCAAGAGCTTCTATCGTCTTGATATCAGCCTCGATGCCTGCTCCGCCACCGCTATCTGAGCCTGCGATCGTAAGCACTGGAATGCAATGTTTCAACATAGTCTCAACCATAGCCTCAACATTGATTCAACATTCTTCTCATCAAACTTATTTCTTCATCTTAGCGATGATGCTTTCTGCCACTTTCTTACCCGAGAGAAGCATGCCACCGAAGATTGGTCCCATACGCGGCGTACCACTGACAGCGCTGGATGCCATACCACAGACCCACAGGCCCGGATAGATCTCCTTCGTGCCTTCCACAACCTGACGCTCACCCTCAATGACATCGAGAGAACGCTCACCAATGACACCACCGGTCTCTGTGTTCAGTGTCACGCCGTTCTTACGGGCTACCGTCTTACTGACCTCACTGTCGTGACCCGTTCCATCAATGACCCATTTAGCCATGATATTGATGGGGTCGACATGCATACCCTCACGCAGCACCGGAGTCCAGTTGACAACGACACCACTGACGCGGTTGTTCTTGAAGACAACGTCTTCCACGGAATAACAGTTGAAGATCGTAGCTCCTTCGTGCACGGCATGATAGAGTAGGGAAGAGGTGCTTTCTACAGAGTCAATGGTATAGAGCCCGTCCTCAAACGGCTGATAGTTGATCTCCATCTCGCGGACGATATCCATGGCTTGCTCCTGGATGACAAGCTGATTGAACATCATGGCGCCACCCCACATGCCACCTCCGGGAGAGAGCTTGCGGTCGAAGAGTGCCACTTTCAGACCAGCTTTAGCCAGATAGTAGGCAGCCACAATACCTGAAGGACCACCACCGACGATAGCCACATCGAGGTTCAAATTCTTTTCCAGTTTGTCAAAATAGGTCTTGACAATACCTTGTGTTACTTGTGTCTCAATCATTGTTTTTTATATGTTATTGGTTAAAAGATTTATTTGTCTTCTTCGCACGATCCCAGTGTATGAGAGATACGAGCTGCACAGAAGTTAGGACCACACATGGAACAGTAGCGACCTTCCTGCGGGTTGCCTGCGAGATAGTACTCGCGTGCTCGCTCTGGGTCTAGCGAGAGGTTGAACTGATCGTTCCACCGGAACTCATAACGTGCCTTCGACAGTGCATCGTCGCGCACCATAGCCCCCGGATGACCTTTCGCCAGGTCAGCAGCATGAGCAGCTATCTTGTACGTGATAACGCCTGTACGCACATCCTCACTGTCAGGGAGCGAGAGATGCTCTTTCGGGGTGACGTAGCAGAGCATTGCCGTGCCATACCAACCGATCATCGCTGCACCGATAGCACTTGTGATATGGTCGTAGCCCGGAGCAATATCTGTGACGAGTGGACCGAGGGTATAGAATGGAGCACCATTGCATTTCTCTATCTGCCGGTCCATGTTCTCACGGATCTTCTGCATTGGCACGTGTCCTGGACCTTCAATGAAAGCTTGTACGTCCTTGGCATGTGCACGCCCTACGAGCTGGCCCATGGTGTCGAGCTCTGCAAACTGTGCTGCATCGTTGGCATCATGGATAGAACCCGGACGCAAGCCATCACCCAAGGAGATAGCCACATCATATTTACTGCAGATATCGCAGATATCATCGAAGTGAGTATAAAGGAAGCTCTCCTGTTGATGCATCGTACACCATTTGGCAATGATGCTTCCACCACGGCTCACCATTCCCGTGAGACGTCCCAGAGAGAGATGTACATTCTGAAGGCGGATGCCACAATGAATCGTGAAATAGTCGACACCTTGCTCTGCCTGTTCGATGAGCGTATCGCGGAAGAGCTCCCATGTAAGATTCTCAATCTTACCACCTGCTTTCTCAAACGCCTGATACATGGGTACAGTGCCCACAGGTACGGGGCTATTGCGTAGAATCCACTCACGCGTCTTCGTGATGTCGTTGCCTGTTGAAAGATCCATGAGCGTGTCACCACCCCATTTAAAGCTCCACACTGCTTTCTGTACCTCCTCCTCGATACCTGAAGAGACTGCTGAGTTTCCAATATTCGTATTGATCTTTACGAGGAAGTCTGTGCCAATGATCATCGGCTCACTCTCCGGATGATGGATATTAGCAGGAATCACGGCACGACCTTCTGCTACTTTCTGTCGTACAAACTCTGGCGTAATATAGGTCTTGATTCCTAACTCCTTACAGTTCATGTTCTCGCGGATAGCCACATATTCCATCTCCTCCGTGATGACCCCTTGTTTGGCCCAATAGAGTTGGGTACCCTTGCCTCTCCGTGTAATCCAAGGAGCACGAAGACGGGGCAAGCCACGACGCAGATCGATGTCAACAGCTGGGTCGCTATAAGGTCCCGACGTATCATAGACGATAACATCTGCATTCGGCTTTTCTATCCGCTTTCCATTCTCAATAGTCACAGTGGGTGTCAGATGGATACGACGCATACCGACACGAAGATCGGGGAAAATTTGTCCTTTCAAATAGACTTTCTCCGACTTAGGATAAGTGATTTTTATATTATTCTCCATAGGTAATAAGTGTTTTCATTGCATTCTCCGGGTCCGGTGCATTGAGCACATACCCGCTTACAGCGATACCATCCACGCCTAGCTGCTGCAATAACGGAAGATCCTCCGCGGTGACACCACCGATAGCCACCAATGGTAAGTGGATATTTTCATTATGCATAGCATTAAGAAGTCTACGGTAGCCGTCAAAGCCGAGCAGGGGAGCAAGGTTCTTTTTCGTCGTCGTGAACCGCAGCGGCCCACAGCCTATGTAGTCTGCCCCTTGACTTGCAACACGCCGGATATCCTCAAAGGTGTTAGCTGTCCCTCCAATGATTCGATTAGGTCCCAATATTTGTCGAGCCTCATCAATTGGCATATCGAGGTGCCCAAGGTGTACGCCATCGGCACAGGCTGCTTCCACAAGTCTTACACGGTCATCGAGGATCAGTTTTGCTCCGTAACTACGGCAGAGGCAACGCGCCTCCTTTGCCGTAGAGAGAAAAGTCTCATCATCAGCATCCTTCATCCGCAGTTGTATCCAACGACAGCCACCACGCAGTGCCAGACTTATGCCTTCAAGCGTACTGTATAGCTCGGTATGGTTAGAGATAAATTGTACGTTCATTTTTATTTGTTCTCAGAATACAGTCTCGAAGGGAGACTCGAATGAACGGTGACAGGCTAAGACAAAAAAGTCTCTTAAATGACAAGCACTTAAGAGAGGCATCTTCACGATAAACGCGATATATTCGCAATTCCTACGGCAGCATTACCTGCATCAGGTCATACGGGTATAATCTCAGCTGACTCATAAGAGCCGCACCCCTCATTTCGGTTCCTTCCGAAGTTTATCGATTGCAAAAGTATACTTTTTTAGTCAAACAAGCAAACTTTATCGCATAAAATTGTAACTTTGTCTTTACAAAAACAACATTCACCTTATTATATATATGAGAATCATTGTCATCACACCTCCTGAATACATCGAAAAAGAAGCCAACATCATTGTACAACTTCTTGAACATGGTGTATGGGCAGTTCATCTGCGCAAGCCAGGAACCGATGCCTCCTCCTTGGAAAGTCTAATACAGAAAATTCCCCAACGCTGGAGGTCACAACTCGTACTACATGACCATTTCGAATTTGCCAAGCCCTACGCACTCAAAGGTGTCCATCTGAACCGTCGCAACCCCATACTTCCTGCTGATTTCAAAGGTTCCGTTTCCCGATCGCTTCATTCTATAGATGAACTAAAAGATATGGACCATCTTGACTATGCCTTCCTCAGTCCAATCTTTGACAGTATCTCCAAGGAAGGCTATCATGCTGCCTTTAGCTATGAACAACTTCATGAAGCTCATGAGCAAGGTTTTATTAATGAGCGTGTGTTTGCATTGGGCGGTGTGTCGATTGATCGTCTTAAGGAAGTTGCAACCATAGGGTTCGGTGGCGCAGCGATGCTTGGAGATGTTTGGAAGCATGCTGAACAGCCCTGCTTCAATGATTATTTAGACGAGCTAAAAGCCCTTTGCACCCGTCTTCAATAAGATCGAGAGCGAGCTCAAAGTCCTCTCCATCTCCATAATAAGGATCGGGAACACTCGTACGACCTTTCCACTTGATGAAATAATCAGCCATCCGGATCACTTTCTTCCGGTCATCGTCGTTGCGTGCCTGACGCGTGATGTTCCGATAGTTGTCTTCATCCATCACTACGATATAATCGAAGCGATCAAAATCCTTGGTGGCATCAAACTGCCGTGCGATATGGTCAATACGGTAGCCACGACGTGCACCATGCTCCCGCATCCGCTTGTCGGGTAATTGTCCTACATGCCAAGGACCTATTCCTGCAGAGTCAATTTCGAACTTATCCGACAGTCCCGCCTCATCCACATACTTTTGCATAATGGCGTTGGCAGCCGGAGAACGACAGATATTACCAAGACAGATAAAGAGAAGTTTTGTTGTACGGTTCATCATTATTTTCTTATTTCATGTATGCTTTTTGACAATTGCAGATAAAGTTCTTGCAAGTTAGGATTATTCTTTAGCAATTCAGCTTGCGCATGGATCACATTCTCATCATAACGCACGGCGGGCCCTGTCTGTGCTTCACGAGGAGAGAGTTCATGCACCTTACGTGCTGTCTCATCAATAAGAGGTAACATCACGTCGAAAGGTAGATGGTGAGCCTTCAACAACACTGAAGCAACGTCATAACAATGATTGGCAAAGTTACAAGCCCACACTGCAGAGAGATGAAGATATTTCCGGTCTGCACTCGATAACGGATAGACACGATTGCTCACGCTCTCTGCCAAGGAACAAATAGTTTGGCGCGCCTGCTCATCATTCCACTCGATAAACGTAGGAATGATACTGAAGTCGACCTCCCGCGCCTTCGAGAAGGTCTGCATGGGATAGAGCACGCCATAATGCTGTGCCTCGCCTTTGAAAATCTCCATCGGCATGGAACCAGCAGTATGAAGGAAGACGGCATTGGGATGTTGCTTACACGCTGTAGAAACAACACTTTGGAGCACAGCATCCTTGATCGAAATGATGTAAACCTCAACCTCAAACAACTGCTGTAAGTCATTGGTGGCAGAACATCCAAGAATGGATGCCAATTGTTCTGCCGAAGCCATCGTATGACTGTAAACCTGCTCAATAGAATGGCCAGCATATTTGAGTGCTTTGCCTAAGTTCGTTGCAAGGTTACCGGCACCGATTAAAACGATATTCATTTCTTATCTTTTCTATTGACATAGCTCAGCGCTGCTCCGATGGCCGTACAGAACTCACTGTCGCGCGGAATGATGAAACGCACATTATATATCTCTTCTAACTTCGGATAGAGTTCTGCACACTGGGGCAGTCGTGAGAGGTTGCCTATCAGCACAAAGTCGCGGATGCCACTGTTAAGCGAACTCAGGATTGCTGACGAGCCGATAGCCTGCAGCACCATACAGATAATACCCTTGGCAATATCCTCCCGACTCGCATTGCCTTGTGCGTTAGCGAAGAGACTGGCCGTAGCATTCATCGGAAGACCAGGCAAAGGTTCAGCAGAAATATCTTTGATAAGCAGATTGATATGAGCTGTATCACCCCCAAGTGCCATTTGCGAGATCTGCTTGATGTCGTCTGTCTTCAACAGCAATCTGCTGAGACCGTTGAGAGTACCACCACCGATACCGATACCTCCAATATGCTTGATTTTTCCTTTCTCATACGAAACAAGCGAGGTACCTGTACCCATCGATACGACAATCATGCGATCAAGCTTCGACTCAAACTGAGCCCCAAGGCCATCAGCAATGAATTCCTCCGTTTTCTCAGTGGGTAGGCCATAGATAGGACTGTTGATGTAGGCAGCTCCAACACCCGTAAGCATGACGCGCTCTACATCCTGGAGGTTGATCAGATTGTCGTGCAGGAACTTTCCGAAAGCACCATACAATGAGGTTACGGGATCAGTTGCCTTGATCCACAAGGGTGACACAACCATTCCATCGCGTATTCCCACAATCTTCGTCGTAGAGATACCTACATCAATACCTATTGCTATCTTCATAATATCTAAAACAATTGCTCTAACTGATCAATGATATCTGCTGCTACTTCAGCCTTTGGCTTTTTAGGATAATCGTGTCGACCGGCAGAAGAAATAATAGCTATCTGATTGTCGTCACTTCTAAAAGTCGTTCCGGGGATGCGGGTGGAGTTGAGCACGATGAAATCTGCATTTTTCTTTTTTAATTTAGCTTCAGCATGCTGCTCCTCATCATTTGTTTCAAGTGCGAAACAGACAAGCCGCTGATCCTCTCTCTTCATTTTTCCTAATGAGGCTGCGATATCCTGAGTGGGCTGTAAGTCGATGTGCAGTCCGTCTTTTCCGCGATTGATCTTCGTATCCGAGACCTGAGATGGCTTAAAGTCTGCGACAGCAGCACAAAGAATAGCGGCATCGCTCTTTGGAAAAGCCTCCGTAGCCGCCTCATACATCTCATCGCAACTCTCCACATTGACGCGATGGATACCTGCAGAACACTTCAGCGACACAGGCCCGGCGACCAACGTTACCTCCGCTCCACGTCGATAGCACTCTTCAGCTAAGGCAAACCCCATCTTGCCCGAGGAATAGTTACCGATGAAGCGCACGGGATCAATCTTCTCATAAGTAGGCCCAGCCGTGATAAGCACATGCTTACCTGTCAAAACGGTATTAGGCTCCAAAGCGCGGTCAAGCACTTCTATGATGTTCTCCGGCTCTTCCATGCGTCCTTTGCCTTCGAGACCAGAAGCTAAGAACCCTGTGCCCGGTTCAATGATATGGTTGCCAAAGCTGCGAAGCAGTTCAAGATTATGTTGTGTGGAAGGATGACGATACATATCCAGATCCATAGCTGGCGCAATAAACACTGGAGCTTTCATTGAGAGATAGGTAGTGATCAGCATGTTGTCAGCGATACCATTTGCCATTTTCCCTATGCTGCTTGCCGTACAAGGAGCAATAAGCATGGCATCAGCCCACAAACCAAGGTCGACATGCGAATGCCACGTGCCGTCGCGCTGTGAAAAGAATTCACTGATGACGGGCTTATGCGTCAAGGCACTCAGAGTGATGGGAGTAATGAACTCCTTGCCGGCCGGAGTGATGACGACTTGTACCTCAGCCCCGCGTTTGATAAGTCCGCGGATGATAAGACACGACTTATAGGCAGCGATGGAACCGGTGATTCCAAGCACTATTTTCTTTCCTTTAAGCATTTTGTCAGCTATTTATCGGATAAGTTTTCGTATTACGCTACAAAGTTACTAAATAATTATATAACTTTGCACATGATAACAACTAATAATCATGGGTTACTTAACAACAGACAAGAAAAAGATTACCACCAAGACTATTTTACAGATGAAAGCCGCCGGTGAGAAAATCGCTCAGATGACAGCTTACGACTTTACGACAGCAGGCATCCTCGATCGTGCCGGCATAGACGCTATCCTTATTGGCGACTCAGCCTCCAACGTTATGGCAGGCAATACCGACACACTCCCCATCACCCTCGACCAGATGATTTATCACGCACGCAGTGTAGCTCGTGCCTGCTCTCATTGCCTTGTAGTATGCGACATGCCTTTCGGCTCCTATCAAGTTAGCAAGGAGGAAGGAGTTCGCAATGCCATCCGCATTATGAAAGAGACAGGCGTAGATGCCGTGAAGCTTGAAGGAGGAAAGCGTATCGCAGAAACGGTTAAAGCCATCGTTGAAGCAGGTGTTCCTGTCGTAGGACACTTAGGACTGACTCCACAGAGTATCCACGAGTTTGGCGGCTATGGATTGCGCGCCAAAGAAGAGAAAGAAGCGCAGCAATTGCTCGAAGATGCACATGCCCTTGATGAGGCAGGATGCTTCGCGATAACATTGGAAAAGGTGCCTGCAAAACTCGCCGCACAAGTGACAAAAGAAGTGAAAGCTGCTACAATCGGTATTGGAGCAGGTCCAGACACAGATGGCCAGGTACTGGTTTATGCGGATGCCTTAGGAATGACACAAGGTTTCAAGCCTAAGTTCCTCCGTCATTTCGCTGACGTATGTAAGTGTATGACAGATGGCGTTCAGGCTTATGTGAAAGCCGTCAAGACCTCTGACTTCCCAAATGCGGAAGAGAGCTATTAAAACAATAGGGCGGCCACGAGGGCCGCCCCTACGAGTGGTATTAAAGTTTGTTTCCTTCTTTAGGAATCACAATGGTGGGCTTGAAGGCCTTAGCCTCTTCAAAGTCCATCAATGCATAAGCAATAATGATGACGGTATCACCGATCTGCACCTTGCGTGCTGCTGCGCCATTGAGACAGATACAGCCGGAGCCACGCTCACCTTTGATGATATAGGTCTCGAAACGCTCACCATTATTGTTGTCTACAATCTGCACCTTCTGACCAGCAATCATATCTGCGGCATCCATCAGGTCTTCATCGATCGTGATGCTGCCACGATATTGCAGGTTGGCATCGGTCACTGTGACACAGTGCAGTTTGCTTTTTAATACTTCAATCAACATATTATTCTTTGTATTTGATGTGGTCAATGAGACGGATAGGCGTGTGTCCACAATAGACGGTGATGCAACCTACAACATAGTTGCTGTCGTTCCAATCGTTGACATCCAATAGTGTGTTACCGTCCACAATCTCAAAGTATTCAACCTCGAGACCATCGACTGCATTGATGTCAGCAACCACCTTGTCGTGTGTTTCCTTTACCGTGTGCGTCTTGGCATAGTCTACACTCTCTTTCAGGGCCTGGTAAATACGGGGAGCGATGGCACGCTCTTCTGGAGTAAGCAGAGTATTGCGCGAGCTCTTGGCGAGTCCATCAGCATCACGGACGATCGGGCACTCAACGATATGCACGAGCTTATCGTAGCCGATGTATTTCACGAGGCGCTTCACCACAGCGATCTGCTGCCAGTCTTTCTCTCCGAAGTAAGCACGGTTAGGCTTTACGATGTAGAAGAGACGGCTCACGACCTGACACACACCATTGAAATGGCCGGGACGCTTGGCTCCCTCCATAACGGTTGTCTGCGGTGGGAACTCAAAATGGCGAGTATCGGGTGTAGGATACATCTCTTCCACGGAAGGAGCAAAGACATACTGAGCACCACACTCTTCACAAAGCTTGCAGTCTGCTTCGAGCGTACGCGGATAGCGCTCCAGATCACCTTTGTCATTAAACTGTGTAGGATTGAGGAAAATAGACACAACCGTAGCACCATTTTCTTTAACGCTACGTTTAATCAGAGAGGCGTGCCCCTCATGAAGAGCTCCCATTGTTGGGACGAGACCAATCTCTTTACCCTCTTTGCGAACAAGGAAAAGTTCGTTCTGAAGATCTACAATCTTTTTGAATACTTTCATTGTTTGTTTGTTTACCACATGCAAAATTAACAAATAATCTTCTGATTGGGGAAAGAATCAGCCAATATTTAATCGGGATGTTTCACTTTCTTGCATTTTCCTGAAAAGTCAGTGATATCAATGCGGATAATCTCCGTGCGATGGAAACTGGCATGTGCATACTTATCGCCAATAACCTTATAGTCAGGCGACAGTTTGTCAATGAGCAGGTGAAGAGCATCCATGCGTTCTTCCGGTGACAGATGAATGTGAGCCTTACCAAAGACAACGACACTCTCATACTCCGTAGTGAAGTTGCGAGGCAGAAGATGAACCCGTCCGATAGCACAAAGCGACACCTTTGGGATCTTCTCTATAATACGCAGTTTTCGGCCTTCGGGAGCACAATGGATGTAGATGCTTTCCTTCCCATCCCAGATGAAATTGACAGGAATGCCATAGGGCTGGTCACCATCGGTCATCGACAGTACACCATACTCTGCTGTCTTAAGAATCTCTCTTGCCCGTTCTTCGTCCATCAGCCGGTCCTGACGACGGACAGTGTCGTTAATATACTTCATACGTCCAATAATTAATGTTTCTACTTGCAAAAGTAGACAGATTAATCCAAAACAACGAAGAAACCAAAAAAATAATCTCGTCCTTAGGTATAGACAGAAAAGTTTTTGTAAATTTGCAGAAAGAGTTCACGTATGTTTGAAGCAGAAATACAACAATACGATACAACGGTTGCAACTTTCCGGCGAGAGGTCGATGGCCCATTGGGCAAGGAACAGGCACGGGAACGAAATGAGATTCTCTTTTCATGCCATAGTTGTGGCATCGAAGGGTCATCGTTCAGTGTAGACGACACCCGTGCATTGTTCGAGCAAGGCTTGGGCTACAAACCAGTCGGTAAATCACTGCTCGAATGCCAGGAAATGGCTGACCACTTCGCAGCTTACGAGTGGATGCACGCTCATCTTGATCATCCCTTTGATGTGGAACTAATGAAACACATTAACAAACTCGTTACGCTCCACACAATGGCATACAAAGCACCTGACGCCACCCCCGGAGAGTTCACGACTGTGGATATGGCAGCAGGTGACACAGTCTTCGGTGAGCACGAGAAACTCGTTGCGCAAGTGCCCCGCCTCATGGAGTCTACGAATGAAGCCATTAGGAGCCGAAAGGCTCATCCCATGATACTTGCAGCCCGCTTTCACGGCTTCTACGAATATCTGCATCCTTTCCGCGACGGCAATGGACGTACAGGTCGGTTAATGAGCAACTTCATTTTGCTTCACTTCGGGCTGCCTGAGCTTATCATCCGGAAGGAAGATCGGCAGGAATATATCGGAGCATTGAAGCAGATACGGAAAGAAAATACGGATGAATATCTCATCCGTTTCTTCTTCAAGGCCGCTATGAGTCAAATGAAGAGTGATATTGAGCAGAAACGCAAGGCAAGTCGCACTTTGTTCTTCTTCTGAAGATACTTTATCGACATCGGCTGACGTTCGACAAACAATTGTGCGACGTTCGACAAACAATTGTGCGACGTTCGACAAACGATTGTGCGGCGTTCGACAAACAATGAGATTGCATGCTCATGAAGCTTTCCATCCGCTTGCAGTGGCCGCCCCCAGTGGCGGCCACCCACTGCAGGATCATCTAAGATCCAGCAGAAAATAATCACAATTGCTAATGATGGCCGCATCTGGGGGCGGCCCTTGCAAAGCATAAACAACGAATAATGATATATCCAAAGAATTTTGAAAAAAAGATAGGGTTTGACGAGATAAAAGACAAACTGAGCGCTGCATGCCTCTCTACATTGGGCAAAGGCTTGGTAGAGCAGATGTCCTTCTCAGATGATCCCGAACAGATAAACACATGGATGGAAGAACTGCACGAGATGCGCAGGATAGGGGAGGAGGAAGATGACTTTCCCCTCACGAGCTTCTTTGATGTGCGCGACAGTCTGAAACGTGTACGACTGCAGAACACGTGGATGGAAGAGAGCGAGCTTTTCGACCTGCGCCGTTCGCTAAAGACCATCGACGACCTCGTAAAATTCCTCTATCGGGGCGAAGAACTGCCAGACCAAGAAGACGACGGCAGTGACGTTGTGCTGAAGAACTGGGATTACCCCGCTCTTCACGACCTTGCTGATGGCATCGCGACCTTTCCGATTATCATCCAGCAGATCGACCAGATCATTGATAAATTCGGGCATATCCGCGATAACGCCTCACCGGAACTGCTCAGCATTCGTCGTGAGATGGCTCATACAGCAGGCTCTGTGTCCCGCATTCTCAACAACATCCTTCACTCGGCCCAGAGCGAGGGTATCGTGGATAAAGACGCAGCTCCCGCGATGCGTGACGGACGACTCGTCATTCCTGTTGCCCCAGGACTGAAGCGAAAGATCTCGGGTATCGTGCACGACGAGAGTGCCACGGGCCGCACCGTGTATATTGAGCCAACGGAGGTGGTGGAGGCAAACAACAAGATCCGCGAGCTCGAAGGTGAGGAGCGTAAGGAGATCATCCGCATCCTCACGAAGATGGCAGAGCGTATCCGGCCCCACGTTCGCGAGATGCTCGACTCCTACGAGTTTCTTGCGCAGATTGATTTCATTCAGGCTAAGGCACGCGTAGCCCGGGAGATGGATGGTTTTGAACCCAAAGTGAAAGAATCGCCTTATATTGACTTTATCCGTGCTCGCCACCCTCTGCTTGAGGAGCATCTTAAAAAAGAGAACAGCGGAAGTATTGTTCCTCTCGACATCATGCTGACACCCGAAAAGCATATCCTCGTCATCTCCGGCCCTAATGCTGGTGGTAAGTCCGTTTGTCTTAAGACCACAGGACTGTTACAATATATGCTGCAATGCGGTCTGAGCATCCCTGTGGATCCACGTAGCAGATGTGGCGTGTTCTCGGATATCATGATTGACATCGGCGACGAGCAGAGTCTTGAGAATGATCTCTCTACGTATTCCTCACATCTGCTCAACATGAAGAATATGATGAAGCAGGCATCGAACAAAACACTGATCCTTATCGATGAGTTCGGTACTGGTACAGAGCCTCAGATCGGTGGTGCTATCGCCGAGAGCGTGCTCGACCAGTTCTGCAAGAAAGGAGCGTGGGCCGTCATCACGACTCACTATCAGAACCTCAAGCACTTCGCTGATTCTCATGCGGGTGTTGTCAACGGAGCCATGCTTTACGACCGCCACGAGATGCGACCGCTCTTCCAATTGGCTATTGGCCGCCCGGGAAGTTCCTTCGCCATCGAGATAGCGCGCAAGATAGGACTGCCGGAGCAGGTCATCCAGCAAGCTTCAGAGATCGTGGGCTCCGACTATATCCAAAGCGACAAGTACCTCCAGGATATCGTCCGCGACAAGCGTTACTGGGAGCAGAAACGTCAGACGGTTCATCAGAAAGAGAAAGAGCTCCAGGCTCGTATTGAACAATATGAGAAAGGCATCACCGATGTGGATGCCGAGCGCAAGGCTGTCCTTGCCAAGGCCAAGCAAGAGGCCGAAGAGCTGCTGAAAGAGAGCAATAAACGCATAGAGAATGCCATCCGCGAGATTCGCGAGCAGCAGGCTGCCAAGGAGGAGACACGAAAGATCCGCGCCGAGCTCGACGCCTTCAAGCAGGAGGTCGAAGACGACAACTGGAAAGACGCTGCGAAGAACAAGCAGAAAGCCGGCTTCCTCTCCGATGAGGACTTCCAAAAGAAAGTGGAACAACTCAAGGCGCGCAAGCAACGGCATGAGGACCGCAAGAAAAAGAAGAAGACGGATGAAGAAAAAGCTGCAGCCGTATTGCGTGACGCAAAAGGTAAGGGTAAGACTACTGCTGACCGCGACATTGTCGTAGGCGACACTGTGCGTCTCAAGGGACTCCGCTCACAAGGCACTGTGGAGCAGCTCTCGGGTAAGACAGCAACAGTTCTTGTCGGCGACATGCGAACAAAGGTGCCGGTCTCTCGCTTGGAACTTATCACGAAGGAGCAGCAGGCTGCCGATGCTTCTGCTGGACCCAAGAGCAAGATGGATGCTATCAAGGAGGGGTTGCAGGCTTATCATGTATCACAAGTGACACAGAGCACGATTGACGACCATCGCAAGGACTTCCACCCCGACCTTGATGTTAGAGGCATGCGCGGAGATGAAGCCTTGCAAGCCGTGCGCTATTTCATCGACGATGCCGTACTGATGGGAGTGCAACGTGTCCGTATCCTCCACGGTAAAGGCAATGGCATCTTGAGACAGCTCATCCGGCAGTATCTCTCCGCAGAACCTACCGTGAGCCATTATCACGATGAAGATGTGCGGTTCGGAGGGGCAGGAATAACTGTGGTTGACTTCTGAACCATCCACTTTTACCACTTCTGTTAGAACTATGTAAATAGCTTATTTTCAACTTATTATCTTAAAAATAGCAGGCTGACATTTCCACTTTGTATCCACATAGTGGAAATGCCAGCCTTTTTTCTTCTTAACTTTGCAGCGAGATGAAGAGGATCTCAAATAATAATGAAAATCATAAATATACTAATTATGAAAAGACATCTACTTCTTGCTGCAACAATGCTGTTTTGCTTCGTTGCCTCCGCGCAGACCATTACCAAGATCTCTGCCGACGGTAGTGGAAACCCTTTCACACTACCCAAAGGCTCACACGTCTATGGATTATTCAAGATGCCCAACACGTGCAAAGCGCTCGGTGTCGACGATGCTCATTTCACATATATCGGTGAAGATGCAGCGGAAGGCCGAAACCTCTGGAACTGGCAGAGCACAGCAAAGACACCAGGAGGGCCACAGAGTCCCGCGGGCGAAAATAACTCTTTTGGCCAGCCGGCTGAATTCTATAAGATGGCTGGTGCAACAGGCTGGTCCGGATGGGGGCTGAATGTGGGTAAGAATAATCCAATAGACCTCAGTGGCATCACCAGCGACTTTAGTTTTCATTTTGCCGTAAAACAAATATCCCGAAAAGGTTCAGCACCTGTCATCTGCCTGTATGATGGAGAAGGTAACGAGGCAAAGTTCGAGATTGGCACGGGACGAGGACAACTCAACATCCCAGCAGATGGCAACTGGTACAGTGTAGATATCTCATGTGCTGACCTGCTTGACATCTATGGTGTTGATTTCTCCACCGCAGCCAACAAGACCTATAAAGATCTCAACCTCTTCACCTTCACTTGGGGAGCCTCTCCAGATGGTCTGTACATCGATAAAGCCGCTTTCTTCTATGGACCCGGTGAAGCTACGGGAATAAAGAATGTTCAGAAGAACAGTAAAGCATCCAATGGCAATGTATATAATCTCTCTGGCCAACGGATCAATAAGATCAATCACGGCATCTTTATTCAGAATGGTCGCAAATTCATCGCAAAATAATTACATCGCCTAATAAATACATCGCAAAATAATTACGCAATATGAAAAACTTATTGAATATTAGCGTATTAGCCTTAGCTATCGCCTCATCGTTGACAGCAAATGCCTTCGACACGCCTCGAAGTACGAAACGAGGCTTTGGCGAGAATACGATGAGCTATACCGCTGACCTGCAGGCGTTGGCCCGAGGCTGTTCCTGGTGGTACGACTGGGGAACGACGCTGCCTAACTCCTTGGCATCACTTGTTGGAAAAGACAAGCTCATAGAGTTTGCCCCAATGACTTGGAACGCGACCTACAATATTGAAGAACTGCGCACCTATTACAAGGCTCATCCTGGGGACAAGTATCTCTTAGGATTCAATGAGCCTAACTTCAAGGCTCAGTCAAACATGACGCCGACGCAAGCTGCCCAAGCATGGCCTAAACTCGAATCACTCGCCGACGAGTTAGGATTGAAACTCGTAGCTCCGGCGCTCAATTACCCTGATGGTGCCATCAACGACGGTGTGAAATATCAGCCCACAGAGTGGATGGATGCTTTCATTGCAGCCTACAAGAAACTGTACAACAAAGAGCCACGCATCGATTATCTCGCCCTCCACTGCTACATGGACTATGCCTCAGCCGTGAAGAGCTATGTAGATAATTTTGCAACACGCTACGGCAAACAGGTATGGCTCACGGAGTTCTGTTCATGGGAGAGCCAAAGCATCACCGCAGCTAGTCAAGAAGAACAGATGATAGACAAGGTGATGATGTTGGAGAAGGATCCCAACGTGTTCAGATATGCCTGGTTCAAAGCGCGCAATGCCAACAGTTATCCTTATTACAACTTGTTGGAGAATCCTAATGCCAGCAAAGGGACAAAGGCGGGCACGCTTACCGATGTTGGTTTCTCCTATGTCAACATGTCCCGTTGTGAAACAACCTATTATTATAAGGTGAATGAAGCTATCCCCATCAATGAGTTCGTGGATAAAGAGGGTCTGAACCACCTCTCTCGTGGTTACGATCCACAGTCGGATAGTGTAGATATCGCCTTTGACAGCCGTGGGGTGGCAACAACTTATCAGATTGACGTCCCTGAGGACGGCGACTACACGCTCCTCGTGCGCTCTGCCGTGGAGAACAATATCGCAAAGGCCAGCCTTTATCCTCGTCTCTCTGTACTCGACAGTGATGGTAACGCCCTTGCTACAAAGCAAACCATCAGCGGAACGACCAACGATTCAACCTATGCCGCAACACAGATCAAGCTCTCTCTGAAAGCCGGCAAGCAGAAGATTACGATCAGCAAGGAGAACAAGAGCACTTGCTACGTCTCGTTGCTTAAACTCGTAAAGACCGCCGATGCAAACGATGCTGATGCTCAGACTGTCACCATCCATCGTCCCAATAAGAATGATAATGGCGGTAAGACTGAGATAGAGCCGGACAACACCACAGAATATGGCTGGTACGGCAGCGCAGCGCTCGATGCCGATGGCAAGACGACCTTCGACTTCGACCATGCCACCGACGCCGTGCTTATCGGCACGAGCTCAGGCGTCACTGATGCTTTCAACGGCAAGACCACTGCCAACTATAATGTAGATGAGCAGAAGAACTTCCTCTATGTCTGGGAAGGTACCTACACGGCACTTGGCGCTGACGACAACAACTCCTTCGGTTGGCAAGAGAGCTATAATCACTATCAGGTAGCTGATAAAGGCTGGTCAGGCTTAGGCTATGCTTCTTCCAAAGGCAACGGCAAGGACCTGTCGATGATCAACGATGACTATGTGCTGCACATTGCTTTCCGTGGCACGGCAGATGGTGGTCATCCCAGTCAGGAAGTCATCGTGGGCAACGCCAAGTTCACACTCGGTTCCACGCCTTTTGCTAACGATGCGCCCGTGATAGGCGACTACAAGCGCGACGGCAGCTGGACCAACTTTGACATCCCCGTAACCGCCCTTGAGGCGCTTGCCGGAGGGCAGGATCTCTTCACAAATGCTTCGAGCTACGAAGGCAATGTCGTGGCTATCATGAGCGGTGGCACGCAGGGCACAGACCTGCAGTTTGATAACATCTTCTTCTACAAGAATCCGAATGTGCCAAAGGCACTGCCTACAAAAGACAGTAAGACCCAGATTGGAGTCTACGCATCCAAAGCTGTTGAAGATGGTAAATATACGTTCGACTTTGATAACGTGAAGGACGCCATTCTTATCTCTACAAGCACCGGCGTCACCAACGCCTTGAGCGCAGTGACACTTCATGACTATCGTGTCGATGACCAGAAGAACTTCTTCTATATCTGGCAAGATTATGCGAGCGAAGGCTGCGAAGGTGCTAACTCGTTCGGTTGGAACGGTGAAGGCTGGACACGGCTGAAAGTCAGCGGATCGGCAGGATGGGATGGCGCAGGATTTGCCTCTTCCAAGGGCAACGGCAAAGATATGTCAGCCATCGACGATGCTTACTATCTCCACTTCGCCATGAAGGGTGACGATGCGCTCATCCATGCTTCGCAGACCGTGATGGTAGGCAATGCCAAGTTTATCATCGGCAATGTCACTGACGGCTCACAGATTCTCGGCGACTACAAGCGCGACGGCGAATGGTACAACTTCGATATCCCTGTTGTAAAGCTCAAGCAGCTCGCCAATGGTACGCTCTTCGACAACCCATCAAGTTTCGAGGGCAACGCCTTCGCTGTGATGACTACTTATATGCAAGGAGCGGAGGTGAACTTCGATAACGTGTTCTTCTACAAGAAGAAAGATGGCAGTGTACCCACTCTCGACACTTATGTGACGAAGTCGCTCGACGAGAACGAAAAGAGCACGTTCGACCTTGACAAGGCCAAAGACGTAGTGCTTATCGGCACGAGCGGAGGAGTCACGGATACTTTTGTAGACAAGGCACGCGCCAACTATAATGTTGATGATACGAACAACTTCCTCTACATCTGGAGCAATACCTACACAGTGAGCAATGTGGCTAAGGAGCCCAACTCGTTCGGCTATCCCGAGGGTTACAATGTTTATACCGTAGGCAGTGCCGGTTGGTCCGGTCTCGGTTATGCTTCCCAGAAGAAAGGCAAGGACCTGTCGATGCTTGATGACTCCTATTATCTCCATTTTGCCATGAAGGGTACAAGCACAGCACCTTACCTCATTACGGTAGGCAATGCCAAGTTCGCTATCGGCAGCGGCTATGTAGACAATGGCCAGACACTCCCCGCACTGACCGACTTCAAGCGCGATGGTAACTGGTACAGTTTCGACATACCATTCAGTGTGATTAAGAGCCTTGCTACATCAGTCTTCGATAATCCCTCCAATTATCTGGGCAATGTCTTTGCTATCCTCGCCGGTGGCACAGAAGGCACACAGCTGACGTTTGATAACGTGTTCTTCTACAAGAAAAGCGATGCCGCAACAAGCATCAAGGATATCATCAGTGATAACCACAAGAGCATCGCTCCTCGCGGCATCTACGATCTGCAAGGACGTAAGCTCGAACGGATCACTACGAAAGGTATCTACATCATCAATGGTAAGAAAATTGTAGTAAAATAAAACAATAACACTATGAACAGAATTCTACTCTCAGGAGTCGCTCTTGTATGTAGCATGGCTCTCAGCACTCCTTCGATGGGTGCAACACTCAATCTTGCCGAAGCCGTTCAGGCTCCGACAACAATTCCTACAGCGCCGACGGACGAGGCCGACAACGTGCTGGCAGTCTACAGTTCAACCTACAACAAAGGGCTGAATGAGCAGAATGCTGCCTGGGGTATCGGTGGAGGAGCCCCAAATCCGTTCTTCACCTCTATCGAAGAATACGCCATCAACGGCCACAACGTGGTGCATGTAACAGGTACTGGCTTCAACAACCGTACGGCTAACGCTACAGCAGTGACCTCTGACTATGCCAAGGTACATGTCGCTGTCTACCCTATGCATGCCACTCAGGCAAAGATCTTCGGTGACAATGCTTATGGATCAGCCATCACCGTGGACGGTCTGATTCCTGGACAATGGAACTATATCGATGTAGCCAACACCATCAACACCGGCAACTACATGCTTATTGAGCTTGTCGGAGAGACAGAGTTCTATCTCGACAACTTCTATTTCAGCAAGTTGAAAGCAGGCGACCTCTCTATTTCCTCGGCTGATGCTAACGGTGTAGTGACCGTTAAAGGTGACATCACGAAAGACAATGCCTCTCAGATCAGTGTCATCGATGCACCTTACATCGACCTCTCTTCAGCAACTATTGCTGACGGCGTGACGATCAGCCCGAAGAATCCAAATGCACTTGTGCAGATTGCCGGAACAGCAGACAACAACGCTGCACCAGCAGTGGCTACAAACACCAACTTTGCTTCGAACAACAGTAGTTTGAATCTGGTGGTCAAGCCGGGAGCATATATCTTCCCCATCAACAAGATCAACTATGTCGACGGCTATCCTGTCTATACCGGTTTCTTCCTCAGCACCGGCACAGTAGGCTACAAGTATACACGTACAATCCCGGCTAATGCCTGGGTCACGACCTATCTGCCACTGACCATCAGTGCACCGACAGGACTCAATGTCTATGAGCTATCTGATTATGCAGACAACACTATCACGCTCACGCAGCGCGCATCTGCTGACATCGTCGCCACGACTCCTATGCTGCTGCACAACACGACATCTTCTGCTGTAACGCTCACTGTTGAAGGCACAGGTGACTTGAATCTCACACAGGCCGTTGCAGAGGCTAATACAAAATCAGCCAACGGCATTACGTTCTATGGCAACTACAAGGATATTGATGGTGACGGCACACAGTGGGGCATCCAGAACAACAGCAGCAACGCCCCAGAGCTGAAGCAGATCGTTTCTGGTGCTACGATTGGTGCTTTCCGCGCCTACTTCAAAGGTTTATCAGCAACAACAGGTGCAAAGCTCAATGTTATCGGTAATACCACTGGCATAAAGAACATTAACAAAACAGCGAACGTGAAAAATAACGCCATCTACTCGCTCTCCGGTCAGAAGATGTCCAACAATAGCTTACCCGCTGGAGTGTATATCATCAATGGAAAGAAAGTAATCATAAAATAAGAGATCATGGAAAAGAAAATTTATTCAAGACCACAAATCAAGACTCGCAACGTTGAGTCAGAGAGCATACTTGCAGCAAGCGACATCAAAGTGACACCCGGCGACGGGACTATCAGCAGTGGAAGAGTAGACTCCAAGCAGAGTTGGATCTTTGACAACAGTGATAACAACAATGTAAGCAACAGTGCTATAAACTGGAACGACTAAAGATGAACCGAACGTTCAGACTCATATTGACAGCAGCCGCCATTACGGCTGCTGTTTCCGTTGATGCCCAACAAGTGGTGCATGTTGCTCGTGGCAGCTACGCATCCTATACACCACTGATCAACTGCAAGAGCACACGCCATGCACAGGAGTGGGGTACGTATAAAGGTGACCAGAGTGCCTAAATGCAGCGTCGAAAACTGTATATCAACGAGCGGAGCGGCCAGCCTATCCCTACCAATGACTGGTGGACGAACCTCATCACAGAGCCCTATAGCGGACATTTATGGAGCTATCCGCAGATGGTTCAAGCCGAGCAGAGCGGAGTGGATGTCCAAAGACCTTCGTTCTGGATAAGCAATGGCACAGAGATGAAATCGAATACCGTCTTAACCATTGCTGGAGAAGAGTTCCACCCCGACTCTGCTGTTGCTGATACCTGGCACGACTGGGATGTGGAGTTCACTATGAACGATGGTGACAAACAGATGGAGACAACGCTGGTGCACGGCATGCCGTTCACTTGGATAGAGATGAACGGAGTCAATCCTGTCATCAAATTGTCGAACAGTTCATGGACTGATGACTCATTCGATAAGACCGCAGCAGTGAAGATTCTTAATAATAATGGAAACAATCTGGTCTCAGGCTCAACCTACTCGTCCTTTATCATGAATAAAGGCGACGACTACTATGGTCTTTTCCTCCCCAAAGGCTCGAAAGTATCCATCATCAATGGGAACGCAGAAATCACATTCCCCGACAAAAGCAAGCAGTTTGTCGTCGTTGCGATACTGAATGATATTAAAGACATGGCAACGCTTGCAGAGTATGCGTACACTGTTCCCCGCAAGACTACGGTCTCTTGGCATTATCAACAAGCAGCGGGCAAGATGCAGACGTTCTGGAATATTGAAGGCGAGAATCTCTTAGGCGGTCAGCCTCGTATGTTGCAGGGCTTCTTGCCCCATCAATACCGTGACACGGGCAACGACGGCATGCTGTCGTTCACTTCGCTGTCTTATGCCACTCCTCACGGTCAGCTCAAGATGGCGGAAGGCAACAGTTTTGAGATTGACTATACTTTCCACGGCATGCTGCCTTATTGGGGAGTGCCCACCGACACAACAGGAGTTAGCAATCCGTTTGATGCTTCTAAGATGGAGAAGATGATCTCTTTTGAGACCTTGCATCAGACAATCGGTACTGATACCTACTGGGGCGGCAAGAGCCTTACCCAATTGGCTCTGAACATGATGATGGCAAGAGAGATGAACGACTCGGCCAATTTCACGGCCTGCCGCGACAGACTCAAGGATGCTCTCGTCAACTGGTACACGTGGACCCCGGGTGAAAAGAACACCTTCTTCGCACGCTACGACCGCTGGGGCGGACTCGTCGGTTACAACACAAGCTACGACAGCGACACCTTCAATGACCATCACTTCCACTACGGATATTTCACGCTCGCATCGGCGCTCCTTGCGCTTGTCGACACGGATTTTCGTGATAACTACGGCGACATGGCGCGCTTAGTTGCGAAAGACTATGCCAACTGGGAACACACAGACACCGCCTTTCCTTTCTTCCGCACTTTCGACCCGTGGGCAGGACATAGCTTTGCAGGAGGCATGGGAGACGGCAACGGCAATGGGCAAGAGTCGTCAAGTGAGGCTATGCAGTCATGGGGCGGACTGTATCTCTTGGGTGTTGCCTTAGGCGATGACGCCATGCGCGATGCAGGCATCTTCGGGTGGCTGACAGAAGCTCGCGGAACCGCCGAATACTGGTTCGACCGACATCAGGATGCTAATGCCGACTACTCTGTAGCCAACTATCATACGCAGACCACAGAAGGATATAATATTCCCTACACAAAGTTCAAAAGTACTTATACCGATGCATCAGGCACGGAGAAGACGATGACACCGCCTTACAACAGTAATCTCACGTGCCATGGAGTGGGTTGGTGGACCTACTTTGGCTGGGACGCCATCTACATGCAGGGAATACAATGGATGCCGATTTCTCCGGCACTCGACTATCTCTCTGAGAACAAGGCCTTTGTTGCCTGGGACTATCAGCGTATGATGCAGGACAAGCTCATAGGCGGATGGAAAGAAAGCGAGAAAAACAGTGCGGGATGGCTAGGAAACAGCGGAGGTTGGGGCAACGTATGCCTCAGTTATCTGCAACGGTCTAATCCTGATGAAGCCGCACGCATCTTTGATGAGTTATATGAGAACAAGAATAGTGAGTTTGCCCCGACCTCAGTTGTAGGCACCAACGGTGTGACCTATTTCGTTACACACAGTCACCGTTCTCATGGAGATCTCGACTGGACCGTGACAGCCGACTATCCCACTGCGCGGGCTTTCGACAAAAACGGCACTAAGACGTATCAGATTTATAACCCCACGGACAAGCCTCTGACCGTGACTTTCTCAACGGGCTATAGTCATACGGTACCCGCACACGAACTGTTTATCAGTGATGCTCCATCAAGGCAAGCCGTGCCTTATTCTGAGACGATGGCTCCCACCATTGACCTCCGCGACTCCGTTGGCTTAGAGAACCTTGCTTTGGGTAAAACCTGCTATGAGAGCGGACATGAAAATACAGGGACTGTGAAAGAGAACGCTACTGACGGAGACCTCACCACACGATGGGGATCGCGCCATCAGGATAACGAATGGATCTATGTCGACCTCGGCAAGGAATATCAGCTCTACAAGAGCCGTATCTTCTGGGAGACTGCTTATGCGAGCGAATATAAGATCCAAGTGTCTGATGACTCTCATACGTGGAAAGATGTAAAGACTGTGACATGTAGCGGGGGAACTGACGAGCAGAAATTAGGAGATGTCAAAGGCAGATATGTCCGCATCTATGGACTCCAGCGTAGCTCACAGTATGGCATCTCACTCTATGAGTTGCAAGTCTTCGGACAAGCTGTTGATGCTTATTCTGATAAAGTCATCGGCTTGCAGGTCAAAGCAGACAAAGATGTATTAAAAGAGAACGAGACCTCACAACTCTCTGTCCGCGGACTGACAGCAGGCAGAAAATGGAAAACCATCAGTAACACAGATGTTCAATGGTCTACACAGAACGGAGCCATCACAGCCAATGGACAGTTCACACCCAACATCTTTGGCAAAGCTTCAGTTACCGCTCAATACAAGAATATCTTGGTCAGTCAGGACTTCGCTGTTGAGGAAGCACGCGTAGCACAAGCCTTCAAAGTGAATCCCCACAACGCCACCATCGCCATCCCCGATGATAAACTGACGTTAACTTATAGGGCTACGGATCAGTTCATCGACAACGCCACAAAGACAGGTGAAGAGATGAAGATCGACGAAGGTGCCGTGAGCTATCGTATCTTGATATGCAAAGACGATACGACAGAAGCAACCACACAGCAAGCATCCTATGAAGCCGCAACGCATACATTCACGGCCAACGAAGCTGCGACTTATCTGATGGCCTTCAACTATCAAGGCTTAAAGGATACGGTAACGGTCGTAGCCAAGCCTTTCTCTGAGTTCAACTTAGCCCTCGGCAAGCCAGCTACAGCCTCCTCGGCTAAGGAAGAGAGTGTGGCTTCCAGCACTACCGACGGAAGTCTCACAACGCGTTGGGAGAGTGACTGGGCCAATGAGAAAGACTGGATTATGATCGACTTGAAGGCTTACTATGATATCAACAAAGTAAGAATTTTCTGGGAGAATGCCTGTGCATCAGCTTTTTCCATCGATTGTTCCAAAGACGGAGCTAACTGGTTCTCAGAGGTAAGCGGCGAAGGCAAAGGCAATGCATGGACTGAAAGCTCCGTCATAGCCAACGACGTGAGGTTCGTGCGCATCAATTGCAACACCAAAGCCATGCCTGCCTACGGCTACAGCATCTATGAGATTGAAGTCTATGGTACAGCAATACGCGGAGATGTACCAAGCAGTATCGCACCCATCAAGAACAGCTCAGCGTCGAGCAAAGCCGTCTACAATCTGCAAGGTCAACGCGTAGATAATAGTAGAGAAAGACTTTGTTTGCCATCTGGTGTTTACATATCCGATAGAAAGAAACTGATTAAACGATAAAAAATCAGCCAAAAGTCTTTAGAAACTTAAAAAAAGAGTAACTTTGCCATAACAAACCTATAGGTCATTGTTATGGCAAAGAACTATTTATACATTTTATTATTTTCCCTGTTCTATATTCCCCAGTCGCTCTTTGCACGCTCGGGAGTTGACTCTTTATTGGAGGTACTTGATCAAGCGATTGATCATTCTGGAGAGTATGTGGCGAAAAGACACAGTCGTATCACAGCGTTGCGGAAGCAGCTCCGCAAGGTGAAGGATGTTAACGCAAAATATAATCTCTCTTTCCGTTTGTTCCAAGAATACCGCCCACTGAACAATGACTCGGCTATCTATTTTCTCCGTCGCTGTACGGACCTCGCCATAAAGCAAGGCGACGAGTCGAAGACTTATCTCTGCAAAGCATTGACAGCCCAGCGATGCGCTGCCGTGGGAATGTTTGACGAAGCCAAGACGTTTCTCGCTGAGATCAAACCCGAAGCGATGAGCAAGACCGATGTCGGCTTTTATTATTATGCCTACTCTTATCTCTACGGAGAGCTGGCTTACTACTCACATATTGCCGACCTGAAAAACAACTACTATGCACAGCAGGGATATTATCGTGGTAAGATGCTGTCGGTGATGCCCGAACACGACGATTACCGCATGATGGCCTTGGAACAGGAACTGATGAACCAACAGAACTACAAAGCGAGCCTTGCTGTCAACAACGCATGGATGAAGGCGACAAAAGAAGGATCTTACCCCTATGCCACCGTGACTTATTTTCGCTATATGGAATACGCCAACAATCACTTGGACTCTCTGCAGATGATGAAGTGGCTCACAGTTTCCGCACTGACAGATGTGCGCAACGGTGTGTATGACCAGGGATCGATGTGGGAGCTCGCCAACCGACTGATGGTAGCAGGCGACATCGACAGAGCATTCAAATATATCAACTATACGGGTCAATGCACGCGGATGTTCGGCTCGCACCAACGCCTGACGCTCATCACCCCTATCCTGAACGATATTGCAGCAGTGTATAAGGCCAAGAGCCAACGCAGTTTCCACCAGCTGATGTTTGCTATAGGCTTCCTGCTGCTCTTCGTCATTCTTGTGCTCGGGTTGTATATATATGCCAACCGTCAGCGTAAACGGCTCGCCGTGGCAAGGGCAGGACTTAAAGAAAGCAACACCAAGCTCACGGAGGCCAATCGCGTGAAAGACGAATATCTCGGACGGTTCATGCGCATGTGCTCGCTCTATGTCGACAAGCTCGACTCCATGCGCAAGCAAGTGAACAAGCTCGTAAAGAACCACTCTTATAAGGAGCTCTATGAGATGACACGGTCGACGGCTTTCAAAGAAAAGGAGCTCGACGAACTGTATGAGAACTTTGATACAGCGTTCCTCAACCTCTTCCCCGACTTCGTGGAAAGGTTCAACGAACTGTTGAAGCCTGAGGCGCGCATTGAGCTCACCAACAAGAAACGATTGAACACCACGCTGCGCATCTTTGCGCTCATCCGGCTCGACATCGACGACTCGGGAAAGATAGCAGAGTTCCTCCACTATTCAGCAAACACCGTCTACAACTATCGTGCACAAGTGAAGAAAGGATGCTTAGGTGACCGCAAGGACTTTGAAGCAAAAGTGAAGGCTATCGTTTAAGAAAGTTAAAGTATGATAGTTTCTTGGGTTTAATTGTTGCAACATAACAAAGTTTTTGCTAACTTTAGGGCATATTAAAACCGATTAAACCCAAGATTATGAAAACAACAACTATCGTCATCCTGGCTGTTGTCATCATCTGCTTAGTCTTAGTAGGTGTGAACCGCTATCATCACCGTCAGCACCATTTCAATGCGGACAAGCTCCGTCAGGTGGTGAAGAACATCCTCAGCCTCCAGCCCGATCATATCATGCTGCGTGCCGATTTCGTGAAAGCTCTCCGCGACCACTACAACTGTCCCAACAAAGAAGCCCTGTGGCTCCTCGGCCGTGCCAAGGAGAAGGGCTTCGTCAAATATGATGATAAGTGGGTGGAAGAATGTTAGGTGATGGGTGTTAGGTGATGGGTGTTAGTAACGAAGTATCGCATCCCTGCACTCTTCCATGAGCCACTTCGGTGTGCTCGTGGCTCCACAGATACCCACGGTCTGTGCATCTTTGAACCATGAATAATCGATCTCTTCCTCACGCTCAATGAGATGACTGTTGGCATTGACCTCCTTGCAACGCGTGAAGAGGGCATGACCGTTGCTGCTCTTACGTCCACTGACAAAGAGGATGACGTCATGGTGAGCGGCAAACTCTGCGATATGCGGCATGCGGTTAGCAACCTGACGGCAGATGGTGTCGAAACTCTTGAAAGCGGCGGTAGGAGAGATGTTGTTCTGGATATAGTCGACGATACGCCTGTATTCGTCAAGGTTCTTCGTCGTCTGTGAGTAGAGATTGATATCCTTGGAGAAGTCGAGCTTCTGCTTCACGTCGTCGAGGTTCTCCACAACAATCGCCTCACCATGCGTCTGACCGACGAGTCCGAGGACCTCCGCATGACCTTTCTTTCCAAAGATGACGGTCTGTGCCTCAGGACTGTCGTTCCACTTACGCTTGATACGACTCTGCAGGGCAAGTACTACAGGACATGTTGCATCGATAATCTCGATATTGTTCTGTCGCGCTATCTCGTAAGTCTCTGGAGGCTCGCCATGGGCACGGAGCAACACCTTCGCGTTGTGCAGGTTACGGAGCTGCTCATGATCGATGGTGATGAGGCCTTGCTCATGCAACCGCTCTACCTCCATACCGTTGTGAACAATGTCACCCAAGCAATAGAGTTTACTGCCTTTAGCCAACTCTTCCTCGGCCTTGCGGATGGCTGTGGTGACACCAAAGCAGAAGCCGCTGCCGTTATCTATTTCTATCTTTAAATTCATTTCAAATCTACATTAATCAATACCTTTGGCTGGGTCGGATCATTTGTGATCATCAACACCTTGGGCACGGAACGCGACTTCTCTATCATACTGCGGATAGCCGTGACCTTCATCTTGGCTGTCTCTCCTGCCTCAATATGCTGGTTGTTCAGCGACACCTCAAGACCTGTGCCGATCATCTGAAGTGAACGGATGATGAGCGTCGACTTGCCGATATTTGTAATCTCAAGCTCATCCTTCTTTTTCGACTTGCCATCAAACGAACCAATATTGACCCGACCCTTTGAAAGCTGGAGGCGGGGAGCAGCAGCCAACTGTTCCTTCGTCTGCTTCTCAAAACTCGGAAGAAGGATGATATTGACATCCAATTCTTTCTCTGGCGACACTTTATCACCGGGGAACTCACCAAGATAGATACTCGTCTGTGTTAGTCCAAGGTCGGTCAGTTTTCTTGAATCCACTTGCAGAGAAACGGTAGCAGAACGACCGGGAGCGATACGTGCAGGTTTGACCTCACCACGAATGTAGGGTGGGAGATGCATGAGCTGAGGCACCATTGTCTCATCGCTATTGTTCAAAATATGTATCTGCTGGATAGGCATGTCGCCTTTGTTCACATTGTCGAAAAGCAACTCAGTCTTGTCAACGAGCATATCACCCAAGGTATATGGATACTCGCCTTTGAAGTTGCTCTTCTTCTCAACAACCACACCTCTGATGGTCAGCAACAATGGTTTCTCCGAAGCATTGCTGTAGATGCCAATCTCTTTCTGGAAATGTCCCATAGTCTTGGCATCATAGACAGCATTCACGGAGAACGACTTGCCTGGAGCAATAGCTACGGAAGGGTATGAGACTGTCGTGCACCCACACGATGCCTTGACGTCACTGATAAGCAACGGCTTATCACCACTGTTTTTCATCTTAAACTCCGCCTTGACGGGGTGTTTGAATATCACTTGCCCACAATTGATCGTATCTGAAGGCAAGGAGATGGCTTGCGCGTGCATGAGCATTGGCATGAAAGCCATCGCAAAGAATATTATCTTTCGCATAATTTCACATTAATCGTTCACTGTAATCGTTTTGCCTCCCTCTCTTCCATTGAACTCCGGTGAATAGGCGCACTGCACGGTGGCGATACCCGACGTGTAATCACCTGTACGATCCACATAATACTCGGACTCGACAACGTGGCGGCCTTTACTCAGATGATCAAAGAAATAGTTCGTCATATTATCTTTCGTCTCCAGATAGTAGCCCCACTGATAACCACTCGTCTGACTGACAGGTTCCAGGCATGCGGCACGCTTATCCTCGACCTGTACGAAGTCGTAGTCGCGGTCAGCCGTAATCGTGATACGCACCTTCACCTTGTCACCGACCTTCAAAGCAGAAGACTTCTGCTTGGAGTCTGTAGCCATGATCTCGCGTTTGATAGACAGTCCGGAAGCAGCATTCTGCACCTTTGAAGCATTCTGCGTGAACTGTGCATAGACAGCGCCCCACGAGGTACCATTGTTCTTCTTATCAATGAGGAGTGAATAAACATCATTGCCATCCATCGAAGTCTTGACATAGCCAAGCCCAGCCGTAGCCGTGGGGAGCGTCAAAGCCTTGCCATCAAGACTCATCGAGACTGACGCATTATTATTTACCGAGCTATTCTGAGCCTCATTCGGAGTTGTATTTTCTAATCTTGAGTTGCCACCATCAAGCATGAAAGCATACACAGCGTTGACGGCATCAATAGAAGTTGACCATGATGTCGTGCGCTTCTCATGGAGCAGCCACTGTTGCATCTGACGGATCGTCACAGTATCCTGAGGCTCCAAGAGATGAAGCGCCTCAATGGCAAAGGTCTGAGAAGGAATGCGGTAGTCGCACCAACTGTATTGAGCCTTCGGCGTATCGAAATAACGGCCTGCCTCGTCGGTGTAGACGGAGTACTGACGGATGCTTTCAAGATATTGCTTGGCATGACTCATCTTGCCATATTGCGCGAGGATCACTGCAGAGCCAGCCTTGCCGTAGATCGTCAACTGGGTAGCTGACTTGTCGAGCAGGTTTACAAGATAGTCCATATCCGACGTGCGTTTGCGTCCGGCCAAAGCCGATGCATAGAGCCAATGGCAGGCAGCCTCACTCGGCGTGAGGTTCTTCACACCTTTCTTCTCAAGTTTCTTCAGTTCCACGACCTCTGTAGACATGCAGCCGTCGAGATATTTGAATGCATCACTAAGAATATACTTGAGATCAGCTTGCTCACCGGCAATCTTATTGAGCCGCACGAGGGTCTCCACGACATAAGCCGTCATATATTTGCTACCCTCCATGCCCGGCCACCAAGAGAAGGAACCGACCGCCTTCTGCAAGGCGCGGAGTTGCTTGATATAGTTAGCACGGCGGTAGGCGAGGGTGTTGGCATCGAGATAACCGGCTAACTGCTGCTTGCGGTCGGTCTCATTCTCGGCGTCCGTCACCCACGGTGTCTCATTGAGCAGCAGTGTCTTCAGTTCACTGTCTTTCGCGAGCGAGCTCGTCAGCGAAGTTTCAGCACCCTTCTCCTGTTTCCATTGCGCGACGGTCTTAGCGATTGTCGGAGAAGACGTGAGTACCTTCTGACCGATGACATTCGCATAGATAGCGGCAGCAAGTGAGGCGGCATCCTTACTGAGAGGGGTAGCCATTGTCGGCATGGCCTGGAGCACCAACCACGACGGATTGGCAGTATATTCGACCGTCAGCTTGCGGTTCTTGCTATCCGTTGGGAAGAGCTTGTCTATATCTACCGTCTTCGTACCGGACTGATGCTGATAGAAGGGCAGTGTAGCGGTGACATACTCGCGGTCGGGGAGGATCGGGAGCCACTGCTGCTCACCATCGCTGTAGCCGTTGCCTTCAGCTGTGAAGCGGGCAGCAAGCAACGTCTTGTCACCGGCGAGCTTTAAGAGTTCGGCTGCATCGACATCGAAGGTGGCTGCCGTAGAACCGTTGGCAACGAGCGAGAACGGAACGGACTGCTCCTTGAGCACCTTGCCCGATTCGGGCTCCACGATCTGCAAGCGAGCCGTACCGTTCACGGCCTTGTCGGAGGTGTTGAAGATGCGCGTGGAGAGCTGACCCTTGTCGCCTTTGCGGAGGAAGCGCGGCATATTCGGCTGCACCATGACCGTCTTGGAAGCGACCGCCTCGGCATTGACAATATTGTAGTTCATCGACTTGTCGTGAACCAATCCAATAAACTTCCACGTCGTAACACTCTCGGGAAGGGTGAAGGAGATATTCACCAGACCGTCCTTATCCGTAGAGAGAGCAGGATAGAAGAAAGCCGTCTCGGCGAGGTTCTCACGGATCCCGGCTTCAGACTTTTCCATCGACTTATCAGAAGCATTGGAGGCATCGCTATTTTGGGCATAACCTAATTTCATTTCTTCAACAGCATTGTCTGCCGCCATGTCAGATTCCCTTGCGTTGACGCTTGCCTTCGACATCATCACTAATGGAGCAGCAGCGCGCATCACGCCTCCTCTAATCCTAATGGTTCGCCCAAAAGAGTACCAATTGAACAGAGAAGAATCGAAACGTGTGAATGATAGATTCTTATAACTCAGACTGTTGAATGCCTGACTGCCTGAGAGCCACAAATTACCGAGATTTGAACTATTCCAGGTTGTACTTGGTATGTTGAAATAAAAACTATTGTCTAAGCTCCATTCCTGTGTGGAGATGGCATCAAGACTCTTGTCATACATCGTTGCCATGAGCTGTGCCTGAGCCGGTTTTCCAAGCGGCGAAAGGATGCGGAGGGTCCATGTCTCTTTCTGTCCAGGCACGAGTTTGTCGCGGAATGTCTTCCACTCCGTATTCAGCTTTGTATCGTGTACAGGACGGTTAATCTGTACCTTATGAGTATAAAGTCGGCCTTCGACAACCCACGCCACATTGACCGTGATACCGTCACCCATCGAAGAATCGTATTTGAAAGTACGGGTGAAGACCGAATTATCCATCACCTTTGATCCATTCTCGAGCTCTTTGTTGCCGGAGAAGACCGAATAATAGAGTTGCACACCTTTGTCTGAGGACCCTGCCTGAATATAAATGGGAGAGCCGTCAGTTGGGAACTGATCAGAGGAACAATAGAACCAGTCGTGCGTCGTTGTTGCCGGCTGCTTGTCCTGCAAGGTAAACACTACGACGTTCTGCTTCAAGGTATCATTGCCACAAACAGCCTCGAGTCGATGCTCGCCTGATGCTAATTTTTGGGTAAGTTCTACCTCTGTATTTGTCTTCGCAGTCTTCCACGCACCGTTGTCGAAACGAAATCTGACAATGCTTGCCACTTCTTCGCCTAAGAGATTCTTGTAGGAGAGAGTAACACTCTGAAGACTGTCGCGAAGAGATTTATCGGGCAGATTGCTCGTGAGCATCGCCGTACGGTTGCTCAGCGGCAGCGAGGTCTGGCCCTCATGCGTCTCACCTGCCATGTCAGTCACTTTGGCATTGACATCAAAATCATAATAAACCGAACCGTTGATTCTCAAGCCTTCGGGATAGACCATCGGCACACGCACCGTGAAGGAGCCGTCATCGGCTGTTGTCACCGAGCCTGTGGCAACTTTCGTCTGATTGCGACGACCCCACCAGAACCAGCGTAAACCTTCGTAGCGATTGACCGTATATTCGACCTTGGCATTCTGAACGGGTACGCCTGCGTAGGTCGTTGCCACACCGCGCAGACTGACGGTGTCGCCAGCCTGATAGGTACCTTTATATTTATCAAATGTCACCTGGAACGTCGGACGTTTGTATTCCTCGACCTTGAAAATGTCCGTAGCGCTACGGTCATTGCTTGTCGTCTTTACTTCCACCGAGAAATCTCCTGTCAACCCCTGCGTAGGAAGCGCGAAGTCAACGGAAGCCGTACCGAAGTCGTCGGTTGTCGCATTCTTCTTCGTCACTTCTTTGTAGTTGGCATCATAGAGCGTGAATGTCAAAGGCTCATCTTCACGAACCTTTGAAGATAGCGACTTCTTTTCTGCATCCCATACCACGGCAGCCACATGTACCGTCTGACCCGGACGATAGATGGCTCGGTCTGTGTAGGCCGCGATGCGGTAAGCAGCCTTTGTATTCTTCCAATAGGCATAATAATCCCGGAGTGCAGTCTCGGCGTTGGCCTTGTCAGTAGCCGTGTAAGCATAGATTGAGAGGTAAGAACGATCCTTGGAAGAGAAGATTGCCTCACCGTTCTTGTCCGTTGTAAGAGTGCCCTTCACGGTCTTGTATTGCTCGTTGTAAGCATTGTCCGTAATGACAATCGTTGTTCCCGGCAGCGGAGCACCCGTCGTAGCATTGACAGCGGCAAAGCGGATCTTGTTGTTCGGTAAAGCCTCATGGATGACGAAAACATTGCTCACGCGAAGCAGCACTCGGCGGGGGAGAATCTCAGCGTTGTCAGTCTTAGCCTCGACGAGGTAGACACCTACAGGAAGGCCTTTGACAAGTATCGAATCCTTAATAACCTCCCAAGGTGCCTTGCCCGAATAGTTGGCTGAATAAGTCGCTACGGGAGTCGCGTCCATCAACTTCTGCAACTGAATATACTGCGAACTGACAGACGGATCGAGCTTTGTATTGCCATCGACATTAACCTTGTAGATTCTGACCGATAAAGCATTGAGGTTGCGGATAGAGCGAATCTTGAATGTGATGTCCTTGTTCGGCACCACAAGACGATCGAAGGTAAGCGAGTAGGTAGGCTGCTCCAAAAGTTTCAATGAGTTGCGAAGACTGTTAGAACACTTCCACGTACCCCATTTGTTCAATGCCTCATTGATGAATGCAACCTGTTTCTCGGCTGTCGCGCCTTCGTTCTTCATGGCCTGTAGGCGAAGGATGGCGAGTTCACAAGCCACGGGCAAGTCGCCATAAGTTCTTAGCAGCGTGTCGATCTCCGCTGTATTGTAGGGATGACCATTCTGCGCCTGTTGCTGGAGCAATAACACCTTAGCATAGCAAGCTGCCGTGCGGTTACCCTGCTTCGAATAATAGTCGGTCAGCGCATTGTAGTGTCCGGTCTCCATGCCGATGACGTGGAGCAGGTCATTATTAAACATCTCACTGTCCTCGCCTTTGAGCATCGCTGGCTCATAGCCATTGCTCTTATGAGAAGCGAGAAGCGCGGGATCAGCCAGTGCCTTGTCGAACCATGATTTACTTTGGTCAGTCGCATTCGACTCGTTAATATCAGAAAGAGGCTCACCATCAGAGAGTTCGGAGCTATTCTGCTGATACAGCTTACCGATGGCCGTGGCATAGACAGCCTTGAGAGCGGGATCGCTGACGCGGTTGTAGGTCTGCTCCATCCGCTGCAGTGCAGGCTTGAGGGAGTCAGGAGAGATGGAGGTCAGTACGGCACCCTCCTTGAGTTGTGCCTTGAGCAGTTGACCATATTGCTTCTCCTTCGTTGCCTTGTCAGCAATCTGACGGATGACAGTAAGCTGCGACTGCGGCAGATCCTTCTTGGCAGCGTCGTCCACCTTCTGCCACAGTTGGTTGTAAGTCTGTGCAGGAGCGAGGAGCGCGATCATGGTGAAAAGGATGGTGAGTATGCTTTTCATGTTATTGTGTTTTTCTGAATCTATATTTACTGCAAAGGTAATAAATAAGACTGACACTTGCAACAAGTACCCTTTTATTACATAGTTAATTTTTATTTCTCGCTGATTTTCAAAGTAATAAGAGCTACAAGCCTATAGAGAGAACTAATCCATTTTTCTACATTTCTACATTTCTACATTCTACATTAAGGTCGGAAACACAATACCAAGCATGAAAGTTCCTCATCCATACAGTGAGATCAAGAAGTTGAACACTAAATAATATTTTAAATAGAATATCATTATTAATATATAAAATATAATAATGTACGCGAAAGCGAATTTTACGTTTGATTAGTGTCTCTGACCTTAATGTAGAATGTAGAAATGTAGAATGTAGAATTTTAAGGGAAGTTGAGATATCAGAGAGATGTATTCCTAATAGCTTAGTGGTTAGGCTGTTATGAAACACCTACCACTGATTTGCACCTATCTCTTGCATCGTATCTCTTTTTTTCTTACCTTTGCAGCATCAAAACCACCAAAATATTCGCATACATGACAGACGCTTCACTTATCACTTCCTTACGCCATCTGGCTGCTAAATATGAGACTAAAGATTTTCTTCAGAACGATCCTTCCTGGTTCATGCACCAGGTCGAGGGACGGGAGAACCAAGAGATCATGGCGTTCATCGCCTCCGTGCTGAGCTACGGCAAGCGTGAGCTGTTCTTTCCGAAGCTCCATTTCATGCTTGAGGCGAGTCGATTTCAGCCTTATACGTGGGTCAAAGAAGCGTTATTCAGGCGCGATATCAGCGACGATGAGCGTTGTTTCTACCGCATGTACAACAACCGCATGATGCTACGTTTCCTTGACACACTTCAGAAGATCATCATTGTTTACGGTACTCTCGGAGCCTTCGCAAAATCGCTTGCGGTAAACCACACGGCTTTGGAGGTCTTGAATGGTCTGTCCGACTATTTCCTGGCTCAGGGCATCAAAGGCATGGTTCCGTCGCCCAAGACATCGGTTGCAAAGCGTCCGTGTATGTTTCTGCGGTGGATGGTGCGCGATGGCTCGCCGGTAGATCTCGGACTGTGGGCTGGCTTTATCGACAAACGCACGCTTTTCATCCCACTCGACACCCATGTCATGCAGGAAGCGACACGACTGGGGCTGATAAAAAATAAGTCGGCAAGCTGGCACACGGTGGTGCAACTTACCGACTCACTTAGAAATATCTTTCCTGACGATCCCGCGAAAGGCGATTTCGCGCTGTTCGGGGTGGGGGTTAACCCAAGTACTTGATGAGCAACTTGGCGTAACCGCTCTCACGCAGTTTGACGATGCTCTTCTCACGGATCTGACGCACGCGCTCACGGGTCAGACCGAGCTGATCGCCGATCTCCTCAAGTCCCTTCTCATGGCAACCGATACCGAAGCACTCACGCACAATAGTAATCTCACGATCCTTCAGCACGTTGCGCAGCACGGTGTCCAGCTCCTTGGCCATGCTCTCATAGTCGACCTGCTTGTCAGCACGACTGTCATCGCCGGAAGCCAGCACGTCAGCCATAGAGTTGTCATCATCCTCCTGGAACGGAGCGTCGATACTCATATGATGGTTATCGGCCTTGATGGTCTGGTCAATCTTCGTCTCGTCGATATTCGTCAGCGACGAGAGCTCCTGTACGGAAGGACGGCGCTGGTTCTTCTGCTCGAACTTAGATATCTCAGAGTTGATCTTTGACAGAGCACCAACCTGGTTGAGCGGCAGACGCACGATACGGCTCTGCTCAGCGATAGCCTGCAGGATGCTCTGACGGATCCACCAAACGGCATAGGAAATGAACTTGAAGCCTCGCGTCTCGTCAAACTTCTCTGCAGCCTTCACCAGTCCGATATTGCCCTCATCGATAAGGTCGGTAAGGCCAAGACCCTGATGCTGGTACTGCTTAGCCACAGACACAACGAACCTCAGATTGGCTTTCACCAGTTTCTCCTTAGCGCGCTCGCCTTCGCGACCGCCTTTGCGGATCTTCTGTGCCAACTCAATCTCCTCGTCCACGCTGATCATTGGGACACGACCAATCTCTACGAGATACTTGTCCAATGCCTCGCTGGAGCGGTTAGTAATGCTTTTCTGAATCTTTAACTGACGCATTTCTTATTACCTTGCTTTAAATAAATAAGGTTTCCCTTAATACCTATGAAGAATAAATGTATATATCTATCATTAGGGCGTAATACGCCCAATTAGGTTGCAAAGTTAATAAAAAATCGCCAATGTTGTATCCGTTTTATATTTATTTTTGTATTTTATTCAATTATTTACGTTCCAACCGTACCACATTCTCCACATGCGGGGTATGGGGGAACATGTCTACGGGCTGGACAGCCACTACCTTATACGCAGCATCGAGGAGCTGGAGGTCACGCGCCTGTGTGGCGGGGTTGCAGGAGACGTACACGATGCGGCGGGGACGGGCATTGAGGATAACGTTCACTACATCGGGATGCATTCCGGCGCGCGGTGGGTCGGTGATGATGATATCGGGGCGGCCGTGCTCCGCGATAAAGTCATCGGTGAGGATCTTACGCATGTCACCGGCAAAGAACTTCGTGTTCGTGATATTGTTGATGCTACTGTTGACCTTCGCATCCTCAATTGCCTCCGGCACATACTCGATACCGATGACCTCTCGCGCCTGACGCGCCACATAGTTGGCAATCGTTCCCGTGCCCGTGTAAAGGTCGTAGATGAGAGGCTTCTTTTGAGAGTTAGGAGTTAGGAGATAGGAGTTAGGAGTTGAGTTAGGAGTTGCAAACGCAAAGCTCTTTGCTACATCGTAGAGGCGGTGCGCCTGCTCCGTATTCGTCTGATAGAAACTCTTCGGACCTACCTTGAATTTCAGGTCACCCATCATCTCATAGATGAAGTCAGTGCCTTTGAAGGTCGTCAGTTCGAGGTCACCGATGGTATCGTTACCTTTCTGATTGTTTACATAGATCAGCGAGGAAATCTGCGGGAACATGTCGGCAATATGCAGCATGAGCTGCTGGGCCAACTGCTCATCGCCGGGATTGTCGTAATGGAACTGTATGAGCAGCATCCACTCACCCGTGTTCGAGTTGCGGAACATGAGGTTGCGGAGCAGTCCTTTCTGCGCACGGACATCGTAGAACGATATACCAATCTCTTTGGCATAGCGCTCTATCTCATTGCGGATCTGATTGTGCAGGTCATCCATGAGCCAGCACTTGCGAATGGGGTAGATCTTATCGAAGGCGCCCGTGATATGGAAGCCAATGGCAGAGTGGTTCTGACCCTCAAGCGTTAGGCTTTCGTCAGCAAGCTCCTCTTTCGTAAACCAACGGCGGTCGCAGCAACCAAACTCGAGTTTGTTGCGATACTCCGTGGTCTTCACCGAACCAAGAATCGGGGTAATGGGCGGCAACTCAATCTTTCCGATACGCGTCAATTGGTCGTAGACCTGCTGCTGCTTAGCTTTCAGCTGCTCCTCGTAAGGCAGGTTCTGCCACTTGCAGCCGCCACAGATACCAAAATGCTGGCAGAAAGGTTCAGCACGAACCTCACTCTTCTTGATGAATTTGACGACACGACCTTCTGCATATTTGTGTTTCTTGCGATAGATCTCCACATCGACAATGTCGCCGGGTACACAAAATGGCACGAAGACCACATAGTCGTCGTGATGGAACAGGCACTTGCCTTCAGCCGCAATAGCCTCTATAGTGACACCCTCAAGAATCGTGTTGGGCTTGTTCTTTCTGCTCATATCTTGTTATTGTATTAATCTAATTGTAAAAATCAACTTTATTCATGGAACGGGACGCCCTCGGAGAGGGCGAATTAGGTTAACCCCAGGCAAGGAGCGTAGCGACAAAGCCTGGGGGTGGAGTGAGCAATTTTTAACTTAACGGTCGTCCTCGAAGAGGGCGAACCCATTTAAGACCCAGCACCCCGCCACGGTTCGCCCTCTTCGAGGACACAAATCAACATGCGCTCTTCACTTCCAAACCCCAGGTTGCGTCGCTGCGCTCCTTACCTGGGGCTAACCTTGTTTGCCCTCTCCGAGGGCATTAGTGTTCAACCGTATTTCTACTGCAAAATTACTCGAAAACTGTGGCATGAGCAAAACTTTTACCCAATTGTTTGCGCTCACACAAAAAAATATGGTTACAAAGCAATATTTTTTTCAAATTCCTTTGCATTATTGAAAGTATTATAGTATCTTTGCAAAGTAAACATAGCAAATGTCTGACTTTAACAAGTAAGAAACTATACGACGCAATCACACATTAATATAATATATAAAACACTATATTTATGAACGAAAAAAGGGTTTATACCTTTGGAAACGGTAAGGCTGAAGGCCGTGCCGACATGAGAAACCTGTTAGGCGGTAAGGGCGCTAACCTTGCCGAGATGAATCTTATCGGTGTGCCTGTGCCTCCCGGCTTCACCATCACCACGGAAGTTTGCAACGAGTATTTTGAGAAAGGCAAGGCTGATGTTGTAGCCTTACTGAAAGATGATGTGGAGAAGAGTGTACACCACATTGAGAACCTCATGGGTCTGCGCTTCGGCGACGCTGAGAACCCGCTGCTCGTCAGTGTGCGCTCCGGTGCCCGCGCTTCCATGCCAGGTATGATGGACACCATCCTCAACCTCGGTCTGAACGATAAGGTAGTTGTGGGTCTAGCCAAGAAGACCGGCAACGAGCGTTTCGCTTACGACAGTTACCGTCGTTTCGTACAAATGTACGGTGACGTGGTGCTCGGCATGAAACCAGCCAATAAGGACGACATCGACCCCTTCGAGGCAATCATCGAACAGGTGAAGAGCAAGCGCGGCATTGTGCTCGACAACGAAATGAACGTCGATGAGCTCAAAGAGCTCGTAACCCTCTTCAAGGCTGCCATCAAAGAGCGTACCGGTGAGGTCTTCCCCGAGAATCCTATCGATCAGCTCTGGGGCGCTATCTGCGCCGTCTTCGACTCGTGGATGAATGAGCGTGCCATCCTCTACCGTAAGATGGAAGGCATCCCGCAGGAATGGGGTACAGCCGTGACCGTCATGGCCATGGTCTTCGGTAACATGGGTGACACATCAGCCACAGGTGTATGCTTCAGTCGCGACGCTGCCACGGGTGAGAACCGCTTCAATGGCGAGTACCTCGTCAACGCTCAGGGTGAGGATGTTGTGGCCGGTATCCGTACACCGCAGCAGATCACGAAGGAAGGCTCACTCCGCTGGGCTAAGCAGCAGGGTATCTCTGAGGAGATCCGCGCCGCCAAGTTCCCTTCCATGGAAGAGGCTATGCCGGAGATCTACAATCAGCTCAACGCTCTGCAGGACAAGCTCGAAAAGCACTATCACGACATGCAGGACATGGAGTTCACAGTCCAGGAAGGCAAACTGTGGTTCCTTCAGACACGTAACGGTAAGCGCACAGGTACGGCTATGGTGAAGATCGCCATGGATCTACTGCGCGAGGGTGAGATCGATGAGAAGACAGCCATTGAGCGCTGTGAGCCGAACAAGCTTGATGAGCTTCTCCACCCGGTTTTCGACAAGGAGGCTTTGGCTAAAGCTAAGGTTCTGACGCGTGGTCTTCCCGCTTCTCCGGGTGCTGCCTGCGGTCAGATCGTGTTCTTCGCTGACGATGCAGCTAAATGGCATGATGAGGGTCACAATGTTGTCATGGTCCGTATCGAGACTTCTCCGGAGGATCTCGCTGGTATGTCAGCTGCAGAGGGTATCCTCACAGCTCGTGGCGGTATGACCTCGCACGCTGCTGTGGTGGCTCGTGGTATGGGTAAATGCTGCGTGTCCGGTGCAGGTGCTATCCTCGTCGACTACAAGGCTCGCACGGTGGAGATCGATGGTGTGGTGCTCCATGAGGGTGACTACATCTCACTCAATGGCTCTACCGGTGAGGTTTATCAGGGTGAGGTGACAACGAAGCCTGCAACGGTTTCCGGCGACTTCGCTGAACTGATGAAACTCTGTGATAAATATACGCGCATGGTGGTGCGCACGAACGCTGATACGCCGCACGATGCTGAGGTGGCAAAGAACTTCGGTGCCATCGGTATCGGTCTGTGCCGTACGGAGCACATGTTCTTCGACAATGATAAGATCAAGGCTATGCGCGAGATGATTCTCGCCGAGGATAAGGCCGGCCGTGAAGTGGCACTTGCTAAGCTGCTGCCGTTGCAGGAGAAAGACTTCTATGGTATTTTGAAGTGCATGGATGGCATGCCTGTGAACATCCGTCTGCTCGATCCTCCTCTCCACGAGTTCGTTCCTCACGATCTCAAGGGTCAGAAGGCGATGGCTCAGGAGATGGGCAAGAGCCTGGAGTTCATCCAGAAGCGTGTGGCTTCGCTCGCTGAGGTTAACCCGATGCTGGGTCTCCGTGGCTGCCGTCTCGGTATCACTTATCCGGAGATCACAGCTATGCAGACGAAGGCTATCCTCGGTGCTGCGCTGCAGTTGAAGAGCGAGGGCTTCAATCCTAAGCCGGAGATCATGGTGCCGCTCGTGGGTACAGAGAAAGAGCTTGAGGCTCAGCAGCAGGTCATCAAGACTGCCGCTAAGGAGCTGTTCCAGGAGAAGGGCGCAAGCATCGAGTTCAAGCTCGGTACGATGATTGAGATTCCGCGTGCTGCCCTGACCGCTGACCAGATTGCCAAGCATGCCGATTACTTCTCCTTCGGTACCAACGACCTGACACAGATGACATTCGGCTACAGCCGCGACGATGTCGCCCGCTTCCTGCCGACCTATCTCGATCAGAAGATCCTTGAGGTTGACCCGTTCCAGGTCCTCGACCAGACAGGTGTCGGTCAGCTTGTTGAGATGGGTGTGAAGAAAGGCCGCTCCACGAACCCGACGCTGAAGTGCGGTATCTGTGGTGAGCATGGCGGTGAGCCTTCTTCCGTGAAGTTCTGTCACCGTACCGGCCTCGACTACGTGAGCTGCTCTCCGTTCCGCGTTCCTATCGCGCGTCTGGCCGCCGCACAGGCAGCCGTAGAGGAATAATAATCACACTTACATGACATAAAGAAAGAGACCTGTCCGTTTGGGCAGGTCTCTTTTATTATGCTCAGATTTTGACCAAGATAGATTACTAGCCGGCATGGGAATTGAATGAGAAAGTCATTGACTATATTTTCTTCAGTAACTAGGATATTGATCATCGTGAAGATTCCGATAATTCCTTTGAGAGGATGTCAAAGTATAATTTTATCCGCGGAGAGGCATTCGTCAGTGGTGAACGTGTGTCTACGTTTGGAAAGTGCCTCGCGTGCGGCATGACGGTCAGGCTCGTTGTCGTTGGCATCATAATAGCCGTTGCCGCTCACACGTGTCATGTCGTACATCGTACTCGCAACGGTTGCCTTGATACGGGTATCTGCAGCGGCAGCATTGAGGGGGATGCCTCCCCATCCGCATATTATTTTTGACTATTGGCCTTGATGAGATCAGCTAAGCTGACATTCGGATTACGATATCGTGCATTCCTGTTTGCCTCTTCGGGTTCCGGAGGCGTGGGAATGATTGAAATTGCTTTCTTCGGGCAGTTGTGAACACATGCCAGACAATTTTCGCATTCCCCATTGGCAACCGAATGACCATCAATCACTTTCCAGGAGCCATGCGGACAAACCAAAGTACAAACTCCACATCCGATGCAGTCATTCGTGGCAAAGACAATCTTCTCCGATCTTGTCACAGTCGGGCGCTGGCGGTCGCGTCCCGACATGTGGTAATATCCGTCACATATCATCCTGTCCTGCTCTGTAACCTCCTGAATATAGTTTTCGCGATTGTTGATAGAAGCAAGAACTGTGGCAACTCTTTCGGGAATACGCTGAAGCTTGGGGTCGGCCAATTCCTTTTCGATGTCGAAATACGGCAGGTAAGTATCGACCATCTGGATGGTGGAGATATAATTCATCTGAAAACCGTGCTTCTTGGCAAGGTCATCAACGAACTCTGGGAATATCGTGCTATGGGCTCCATAAGTGCCCACTGTAAAGAAATAATCGGCCTTGAAAGATGAACGAGCAATGAAATCCTGGACAATGGCAGGAAGAATGAAACAGTAGACGGGACACACGAATCCTATTTCTTCTGCCTCATAATCAGGATGCTCGTTGTGAATTTCCTGTGAGATGCTCAGCAAGGTCGCTTCATCTCCGCCCAACTGCCTGGCTATATAAAGGCTATTGCCGGTTGCAGAGAAATAGAAGATCAGACGTTTGGTCTTCTTCTCATTTTCCTTTGGGGACTCTCCAAACGACGGAAGCGTCGGAACGCAGGCTGCAAGCATTCCAAGGCCCATGACCTTGAGTGCTTTTCTTCGACTGATAGGTTTGTTGACGTTCATAGGATAACTTTTTTATGGTTCTTGAAATAGATGCCATGTGTAGGGTTCTGTACCCGCTGACCATTCACCGAGTAATAGGTTCCATCTTCCGACCCATTGCTCTTTACCTCCTTGATGGCAGTGGAATTATCCAGCGACAAAACTACGCCGATATTACTTTCCCCAGCTTTCAGGAAAGTGCGCAATTCGCTCTCCGAAAGGCCGTCAATCTTGCCCAAGCGGGTGTAGCTCCACGAATTGGTGCCATAGAAGAGACAGAGGTTACTGCCGTTGTAGAGGATGACATCGCCCGGCTGGGCTGTCGTTTGCTGATCGTTCTCAGGCAGAGAGAAGCCCAATGGGCCCCAAATCTCAAAGCCGCCGTTGCTGTTGAGCGTTATACTGACAGGTGCCTCTTGCAATTTGGCGATCAATGCCTGCGTGGCACTATTATTGGTCAGCGTGACGGCCTCAGTCCTTCCATCTATAGTGATGTACATCATTGTTGTCATTGTCTCGTAGTTCGTTGTCTGTGCTTGAATATCGTCTCTGCTGCATGACATGAAAAGCAACGCAGCTAAAATCATAAAAATCTGTTTCATCGCTATTTTCAAATTTCAATTATGAATTCACGACCTGGTATCTCATCCATACGATTCCGTCCTGCTCCTCCACGCTCTTGAAGGCCAGCCGGACGGGGTTCCGCTCCATCGTTCTACCGTCGAAGGCAGCAGCCATGCCCTCGCGCCCGTCGATGCCGTAGCCGTACATTATGCTCACCTCGTCGATCAAACCCTGGTCGAGCAGCGATCCATTGATGTGTCCGCCACCTACCACGGCCAGACGGTTCACGCCGAACACCGTGCGCAACGTCTCTAAAGCCGATGCCAGGTCGATGCCATCGCGCCCCGTGGTAATATAAGATATGTGTTTCTGCTTCAGATAGTTCAGATACTCCTGACTGGCCTGCTCCGATAGTATCATCAGCAGCGGACGCCCGAACAGCTCCGTGGTGTCGTCGTCCCAAAGTAGCGTGCCGCGAGTATCAACGCCGATGGCATAACCGTTGGCCTCTGTGGCCCGATAAATCTGTTGCCCGGCATTCTCATGCGCTTTCTGCGGTTGGAATTCGCCAGTCTGTGCATAGTGCATCGCCAGCGTTGTCTTGCCCTCCAGCGTCGAAGGGCAATCGAGTTGTTTTAGTGCCTCGTAGTAATGGTTCGTGTCGTCAATCTGCTCTGTCATTGCACAGTCTATCCTGCCGTCGAGCGAAGCCATCATGTGGCAAATTACGTATGGTCTCATTCTTGTTTGTTTTAAAATTTGCTGTAAAGGTACGACGATTTAGCCATACTCCGCTTAGACGGATTACGGATAAATCTACCAAAAATGATGATTGTTTATTTTTCGCGCTGTTCGGCGAAAAATTGTGAGGGAGTCTGCCCAGTTAGCTGTTTGAAAAGGCGGGTGAAATGGTTAGGATACTCGAAACCAAGCGCATCGGACACTTGCGTGATACTCATGCCGCCAAGCATCAGACTTTTGGCACGCATGATGATGAAACCTCTGATGTAGTCTTTCGGACTCTCTCCCAAAGCACCACGCACGATGTCTCCGAAATAGCCAGGCGACAGATACAGCTCGCTGGCACAGTATTTCACGCTGGGGAGACCCCTGGTGCGCTGACGGCCTTTGTCGTAGTAGTCGATAAGCACCTGTTGGAATCGGGCTAAGATGTCGCTGCTGCCAGCTGGCATCTCCTTAAATTGGCGGGCATAGAAACGGTTACAGTAGTCCAGAATAAGCAGGATGTAGTCTCGCACGATGCCGTCCTGTACATTATCGTCATCAGTTGTTTGCAGCTCCCTTCGAATGTTCGCCATCAAACCCGATAACGTGTCCTTCTCTTCGGTATTCAGAAAGAGTGCCTCGTTGTTGTTGTACGAAAAGAAATGGTAGTCCTTCATGCGTCGTTCAATCTCCGTGCCGTGGATGAATACAGGGTCGAACAGCAGCACCCAACCGTGATACTGCCGCCTGCTGCCGTCATCGCGCTTGCCCCCAATTTGTCCCGGAGCAAAAGCAATTAGCGAGCCGTCGCCCTCGTGGTAGGTGCCTATGCCGTAGGTCAGGTTCTCAGGGAACTCGCGTTGCAGGAAGATGCCGTAGCAGTCGATGCGGTTCAGCGAATGGCGTATCTCGCCCACCTCGTCGTAATGGATAATGGCGACGTGGGGATGTAGGATTGGTACACGAATGTCCCGTGCATAGTCGTTAGCCTCGTTGATATACAGATCCAACTTCATTGCGGGTCCAAAGTTACTAATTTTCTTCGAATTAACTGCAGAATAACATAAATGAGTCTTACAAATCAAGCTTTGGTTGCAGACTCAGACGGTACTCGCTGGGCGACTGGCCAAGATGTTTGGTGCAGTAGCGGCTGAAGTAAGAGAGTGACGTGAAGTTCATCAGGTCGGCTATCTGGGTGAGGGACAGGCGTTCATCATTCAGATAGTCTTTTAATATAGGTACGGTGTGTCGGTCGATGTATGAGGATACACTGTGTCCTGTCACGCGCTTAATGGTGGCAGAAAGATATTTGGGTGACACATTCAGCCGCTCTGCATAGTAGCTCACATCACGTTCCGTTTGGCTGATGCCGGTAGCAAGCAGAGCCATCAGTTGTTTTACAATGTAGGCTGTGCGGTCAGTATGCGAATCGGTGGCTTCACGTTGAGCATGGGCCTCGAAGATGTCGTACATCATCGTCATGCAGAGACTGCCCATCAGTTCAAGATGGAACAAAAAGTGACCATCGTTCATGCGGTCACGCAGCCGATGGAAGTCATCAAGCAGATGTCGTGCTTGTTCATCCGTCAGTTTGATGACGGGGTCTTGGTTCAGCGAGATACTGCCACCGATGCTGTAGTTGTTCGAGGGCAGCAGGTTCTGAAGAAACTTATAATCAGCAGCAAACCATTCTACCTGCAAGTCATCATGTGCCGCCAAATTGCTGATACGATCAGGCATCGGTATCACCACCATGTCGTTTTTGATAATGTGGTAGCAATGCTCGTTGTACACAAAACTTGCCTCACCTGCCAAGCAAAGCAGGTGCATGCAGGTGTGGCTCAACTCATAGGAATTCATTCCATAGAAGTCTGTTGAATATTGAAAATCTGCCTTCATGACTGACAAAATTGCGATTAAGCGAGCGCAGAAAGCTTGCTTTTTGCCGAGCATGAGCAAGTTCGCGCAGTTTTACTGCGCAAAATTATACATTATTTTATATACAAAAGAACGATTTGAGTAAAAAGTGAAAATTGTGAAGCAATTTATGAAAGTAAAGTACCAGAAAAGCGTCGTAACTTTGCACCGTGAAACATAAAAAAGATAAGATAATGGATTTCAGAATTCAAGACCGCATGGAGTTGAAGGCATTAGTAGACTTCTATGCAACAGAGAGTGACAAGAACAACCAGGACTGCTACGTTGAGATTTTCCGTCCTGACATCAAACTGAACGTGTATTTCGGTGGTAAGCTGGGCATGACAGCAAACGACGTGCAAGACATGATCCGTCAGTTCAAGGCTTTTGGTGCAGCTAAGGTGTCTTTCCACATGAACGGACAACAGAACTTAGATTTCGTAGATGAGACTCATGCCACAGGCACATGTTATGCATTGGCAACACTGGTTACTGAGCAGGACGGTAAGGACATACTGACCACTCACGCCGTACGCTATTATGACAAGTATGTGAAGATTGACGGTCGTTGGTGGATCAGTGAGCGTGAGCAATATTTCGAGTGGTCAACGAATCAGGCTCTGGGATAAAATGTGCAAGTCTTTGAAACTGATACTTGCATCAGCTCTGTGTATGCTGGTTTCCACTGCATGCGGTGGAAACAGCAAGAAAGAGATTGCTGCGAATGAACAAACAACGACAAACGGGAAAACAGTTATGGCAAAGGACGGAAAGGCATTAGTAGTGTTCTTCTCACATGCAGGAGACAACTACCCAGTAGGAAACATTGAGGTAGGTAACACGAAGATTGTGGCAGACTACATCACAGAAGTGACAGGTGCAGAGCAGTTTGAAATCGTTACCCACAAGTACGACGGCATGGCTTATACACCACTCATCAATCTGGCGAAGGAAGAGACCAAGAAAGGCGAATTGCCAGAGTACGAAGGAGATGTAGATATGAGCGGCTACGATAACGTTTTCATTGGAGGTCCCGTATGGTGGGGCACTTATCCGCAAGTGATGTTCACCTTCTTCAAGAAGCATGCTAACGACCTGAAGGGTAAGACCGTCATTCCTTTCACCACTCACGAAGGTTCTGGATTGGCCAACTGTGTGGAGGATGTGAAGGATGCCTTCCCTGGCGCCAACGTCCAAAAGGGCTTCAGCATCTACGGTCACGAAGTGCGCACGGAAAAGAAAAAGGTCGAGAAGTGGCTTAATAGTTTAGGATATTAATAACGAAGATTATGGAATACATAAAACTGTATAACGGTGTTCAGATGCCGACATTGGGCTACGGCGTGTTTCTCGTAAGCCCTGAAGAGTGTGAGCGTTGCGTGAGTGATGCATTAAGTGTAGGCTATCGCCTGATTGATACGGCACAGGCCTACCAGAATGAGGAGGGTGTTGGCAATGCCTGGCGCAAGAGCGGCATCAAGCGTGAAGAACTGTTCCTTGTAACGAAGGTATGGATATCCAATGCTGGTGAAGAAAAGGCTGCCAAGAGTATTGACGAGAGTCTGCGCAAGTTGCAGACAGAGTATATCGATCTGCTGCTCATCCATCAGGCTTATGGCGACGTTTTCGGGACATGGCGGGCCATGGAGAAGGCTTATCGTGCAGGTAAGGTTCGCGCCATTGGCGTTAGCAACTTCCAGGCTGGCCGCTTCTTTGACTTCGCCCACTATGTAGAGCTGAAACCAATGGTGAACCAGCTGGAATGCAACACGTTCTCTCAGCAGACAGGAATCGAGTCGATTCTTGGCGAGTTTGGCACCAAGATGATGGCATGGTATCCACTCGGTGGACAAGGAACAGACGGCATTGTGAAGAACGAACTGCTGACTACTATCGGTGCCAAGTATAATAAGACTGCCGCTCAGGTTGCTCTCCGTTGGCTCACCCAGCGTGGCATCGTGGCCATTCCCAAGTCGAGCCATAAGGAGCGCATGGCGCAGAATATTGACATCTTCGATTTCTCGCTGAGTGATGACGATATGGCTCAGATAGCCAAGATGAACCAGCACGATGCTGGAACCAGAGATTTTGGTGACCCTCAGTTTGTGAAGTACCTCATTGAAACATACGGTTAAGCGAGGGCAGAATCATGCTTGGATGAATTCTGCCGAGCGTGAGTATGTTCGACGAAGTCAAATTTACGGATAAGACAATGAAACAAGTATCAGTATTAGTGGGTGCTGGCAGCATCGGACAAGCCATCATCCGTCGTGTGTCGGCTGGTAAGCACATCGTGTTGGCAGATTATAGTGAGGAGAATGCGAAACAGGCTGCAAAGACTCTTGAAGATGCAGGATTTGAGTGCTCAACTATCCAATGCGACCTTGGTTCAAAAGGGGACATCCTGAAGTTGGTGGAGTTTGCCACCAACAAGGGAGACGTGACTAATGTTGTGAATGCTGCTGGTGTATCGCCCTCACAGGCTCCCGTAGCAGAAATTCTTCGCGTTGACCTCTACGGAACAAGTGTTCTATTGGAAGAGTTCGGCAAGGTGATTGCAGAGGGTGGATCAGGTGCGATTATCTCATCGCAAAGCGGTCATCGTCTGCCAGCCTTATCGCAGGAACAGTACGAGGCTTTAGCCACAACTCCTGTTGACAAGCTGCTGGAATTGCCGTTCCTGAAGGAAATCAACGACACGCTGAAAGCCTATCAGTACTCGAAGCGTTGCAATGTGCTCCGCGTGATGTACGAGGCTACCCGCTGGGGCCGTCGCGGTGCTACCATTAACTCAATCTCACCAGGTATCATCATTACGCCATTGGCAAACGATGAACTGTATGGCCCCCGCAAGGAAGGCTATCTGAAGATGATTGAGGGCATGCCAGCCCGCCGTGCCGGAACACCCGACGAAGTGGGTGATATGGCAGAGTTCCTGATGTCCTCCCGTGGCCGTTTCATCAGCGGTGCCGACTTTCTGATTGATGGTGGCTGTACAGCTTCTTATTGGTATGGTGATTTGCAATACCTCAAAGCGACTCACTAAACAGCCACCCACTTCCGTTATCTTGAAAAACAAATAGAAGTTATGGAAGATACTTACGGTTGTAATCTGATTAACACGAAGCGTGACGGACGGCAGGTGACGGAGTTCGTGGGCAGGTATCACGTACACATCCTTGTGCGGCAGGGACAGATGACGTTCTCCGACGGAAAGAACTCATTCACTTCACGACAGGGCGACCTCGCCATCTGGCAGATGTCGAACACGATTCAGCGCGTCGAGTGCTCGGATGATTTCGAGGCCGACGTGCTGCTGCTTTCCGGACAGTTCCTCCAGCAGTTCAATCCAGAGATGGTGTGGGCCTCGAAAGGTTTTGTGTTCATCCGTATTAATCCTACGTTCCATCTCGATGAAGAGGCTCTGCGGCTGATGGATGATGACTTCGAACTGTTCCGCAAGCGTCTGTTGATGGAAGATTCAGGATTCAAACGCGAAATATTAGGACGTGTGATGCAGATATTCATCTACGACTTGTGGACGGTGTGCCAACACGGACTTTCACAAATGGATACTTCGGACAATACAGCTCGGATATTCCTGCGATTCCTTGCACTGGCTCAGCAAAATGCCAGGACAGAGCGAGAAGTGGCCTTCTATGCCGATCTGCTCTGCATCACTCCGAAGTATCTCTCACAGGTCAGTCGCACCATTACGGGACTGCCAGCATCCGGGTGGATACAGTTCTATGCTTCATTTGAACTGGTATCGCTGCTGAATGACAAGACGAAGACGCTCACCGAGGTATCAGACCTGATGCACTTCGAAAACGTATCCCACTTCTCGCGCTATGTAAAGAAAATACTGGGGAAAACACCTTCTGAATATAAATATAGGAATAAGTAACCTTCTGCAAAATGTGAAAGTATAGAGGCAATTCGTGTAACGGCGGATTGCCTTTTTCGGTTTGACTGGCATGTATATTGGCTAACGGGTGTAAGTCCCTAACAGGCCCCAGTAGTGGGAACTGTTCAGCCAGAGAGACAAGGGTGTCCATCGCGAGTTGGAATCTGAAAGAAGTGAGCGGCAAACATCTGCCCCGACGTACAGAAACCTAATACCAAGGCTTGCTTGCGAGGGTGAGGCGGCAAAATGCGTCAAAGCCCTATAACTACTCTAACGTGAACTTGCGCAAGGCTGGTTATACGTTCTTATATGACGAGTATGTCAAGTGGCTACCCTAACGAGGAACCGCCGTATGCGGAACCGCACGTACGGTGGTGTGAGAGGACGGTGAACACGAAAATAAGAGATAAGCACCTATGATTAGTGTTTACCTCCTACTCGATTCTTCGGAAGAAAGCTTCCGACGATTATTGACTAAAAACGTTGCATAATTTGCGATAATTTGCAGATCTGTTTGGCTATTCGACATTAGTTTAGTATTTTTGCCGCAGAATTTGCGGCGTTATATATAATATTTTGTCGCACAAAGCGTGGAAACTTTATGTATATACACGAAAGAGACAATTGGACAAACTTCCG
>Ga0256406_1000320_pt1 | contig 90471 bp, 78 predicted proteins | sample RumenRJG_03DNA_FD_185986 | JGI IMG/M metagenome (GOLD analysis project Ga0256406, IMG submission 185986) | Bovine rumen microbial communities from Lethbridge, Alberta, Canada - RJG_03 | ecosystem: Host-associated > Mammals > Digestive system > Stomach > Rumen | place: Canada: Alberta | collected...
AGCACTCTTGTGAACTACTATTATAACGTAAAATCCAAGACCTACATGGTATACTTTTCAATTATTATGGTGGTATACTTTTCAATTACTATTTACAAACGATGCGTTCAGTTGCTTGAAGAATCAGAGCTTAACATGTCCGAAATTGCCTATACGACAGGCTACACACACCTTGCCGCCATGAGCAAAGCCTTCAAAGCCAAATATGGATGCTCACCTCGCGAATATCGCAAGAAATACATTGAGAATCAATGACTTTTACATTCTGACAAATTCAAAAAATATCTATTGATAAATCTTTACCGCTGCTCTAACAAACAATTCTCTTTTTATGATAAACTACGTATCGGCGTAAAATTCTAATTTTGCGTCGCTTTTTCGTTTTCTATTATAAAAACAATTATATCAATGGAGGAAAGAAGAAAATTGTGAAATAGTAAAAAAACTGCGTTGGCAGAACTGGAATCGCCACTTCTGCCAACGCCTTAAATTATTAACAAAAAACAACAATAAAATGAAAAGAGAAATGTACATGCAACCTTCTGTCAGAGTGCACAATGTAGAAATATGGAGTGAAAAGCCATTATGTGCAGGCAGCAAAATCAACGGCGAACATCCCGGCTATAGCGAAGACGACCCGTTTGGTGCAAAAGAATTTGAATTTGAAAATGATGAAAACTATCCCCATGCATTCGGCATCTGGGAACAAGACAAGTTGGAAGAGTAAAAAAAGTATTAACAAAAAAACAGTAAAAACATGAAGAAAAGAGTATTCTATAGCTTGGCAGCAGCATGGGGAATCATCTGCCTCAGCGCTTGCTCACAGGACGATTTTACTACCGAGACGACAAACGAGGTAAAGTCGTCAAGACCCGCTGTCAGCCTCATTGTAACACAAGGAAGCCAGACGCGCACCGTGCTCACAGACTTAGGACCGGGAAAAGGACTCAGCGGAACGTGGCAGACCACCGACAACATCGGTGTGTGGAACGTCACCGAGGGACTGAACCTGTACCAAACCGTTCAACCTCAGGAAGAAGCAAAAAATGCTGAATTCATCGGGACAATCAATTGTCAGGATGGAGACCGGCTCGCTTTCTTCTATCCGCGTTCATCATCAAATATCGAGTGCGACCCGACCGAACCGGGAAAGGTAAATATCGACTTTACCCACCAAGGAGGCACGCTCGAAGCCATTGCCAACCAGCTCGACCTCGTCTATGGAACGGCAACCGTGCGCATGTCGGGCAGCAATGCCGCAGCCAATCTTGGCGTGATGAATGCCGCACATGCCGTATGGAACACCAAAATCTACGACAGCAGTGCCGACACCATCCGTGCAATAGAAAAACTCTATGTGAAAATCATCCAGCAAGGAAACGGCGAAAGATATAAAAAACTGCAAGGCGTGCTCAATCTGGCAACGCAGGAGTTCACGACAAGGGAAAACGCCAACAAAGACGACTTCATCACCATCACACTTGACAAACCCACGAAAGAAATCTATTTTGTCACACCGCCAGCGCTTGAAGACATCTACTTCGAAATCGAGGCGGTCGATGAATATGGCATCAGCCACAATTATAATATGTATAAGAACGGTGCTGCCGAAAACGGAAACGCCGAAGGGCTCTACGTGAAAAAAGTGAACCCGGGAAAATTCTACCGCTTCACGGTCAAGAAGACGAACGATGGCGACTATATCGAATTTGACGACGTGAAATGGGCAACGGGAAACCTCATTTGGAGCAACGGAAATTCTTACGGCTCAACCAATTTCTGGAAAGACATCTACAACCGCCATCTTAACATTGACAACTATTTCGTCGCTCCTTCGCAGGAATGGTCACCCGAACAGATTATGAACAAGAATTTCAACAGCTTTAGTGCATGGCCCGAAAAGTCACCGGTTGCCGGTTCGACCGTGAACGACGCTTTCTTCAGCATCTTTATTGCCGGAGCCGTCGGTAAGCATGGCGTGCAGTCAGCGAGAGGAGGAAATATTATGGCTCGACTGGGGTCATACTCTTTTGGCGGAACATCTCTCGGAGCACTCATGCTGGGCACAGACTATCTTGACTTCAGGCGAAAAATCTATTACAGCCCAAATGAGTGGACATATTCATACGTTGAAATTACGCTCCAGCAACTGCTGACCGGAAATTATGACAACCAAAACTATATCACGGGCGTATATAAAGGCGACCTTGCATACGTCGCCACGAAAGGAAGATATGCCCTGCCGACAGACCCGGACATTGAAGCGCTCATGGGCAACAACGACAAATACCACCGCGCGTGGGGTGTCATCTGGGTAGAGACCTCAGCCAGCAGCGTATGCAAGGCTCATAACTTCAAATTCTCCGGCACGAAGGCACCCATCTTCGGATTGTTCATCTCGAAAAAACCACTCACGGGCTATGCAAAAGACCCGACCTACAACTATGCCATCCGACTGGAAAAAGCGGATATGAAAAAAGGCATCTTCCTCCCCGCAGAAGGATACACATCATATTTAAGTGATGGTACCAGTGCAAACAACGAGGCGGGACATGTGTGCAACTATATCACCGGTATCCTCAACGAAGGTGGTAGTGCCAATGGATTAGGTGATAACATGTCTTATGGACGGGCGGCTTATCAGAACGGCACATTCACGCATGGCGCATATAAAAACGGTGGTCGCACGGGCCGATATGCCATACGCCCTGTCTATATCGGCGAGTAAGCTTTGTTCTGAACAGCCTTCGCAAAACAAAAATCGGGGCGCAGCAAAATAAAAGTTTCTGAATAACGCCATAAGTTTCATGTAACATTTGTATTAGTCCCTGGGAGCCCGACAGCCAGTATGTGCTGCCGGGCTCCCTTTTTTGTATGCACGCTCCGCTGATTGCTGATTGCTGCGCAGCAGAAATTTGGAAGACATAGAATAAGTTCTCCGTTCGTCTGGATTTGCAATCCAGACGCATTGGTTATAAGGATTTGTAATCCGATAAAAGGCATATTAAGCGGATTGAAAATCCTGATATTTTATATATCTGTCGGATTGCAAATCCGACAGAACGGGGGGCTCCCTTTCCGTTCGTCTGGATTTGCAATCCAGACGCATTGGTTATAAGGATTTGTAATCCGATAAAAGGCGTATTAAGCGGATTGAAAATCCTTATATTTTATTTATCTGTCGGATTGCAAATCCGACAGAACGGGGGGCTCCCTTTCCGTTCGTCTGGATTTGCAATCCAGACGCATTAGTTATAAGGATTTGTAATCCGATAAAAGGCGTATTAAGCGGATTGAAAATCCTGATATTTTATATATCTGTCGGATTGCAAATCCGACAGAACGGGGGGCTCCCTTTTTTTGTATGCCGATGCAGGATGGGGGAGCAAATCCGACAGAACGAAGGAGCGGAATAAGTTCTTTCTATCCGGTAATGCAGGGGCGGAATAAATGCGGATTGAAAATTCGTAACCAAAAAACGTTAACGACTCTGGAAGTGTCGTGATTTTTGCCGAAACGAAAACTTTAATTCTGGAAACGCGCGTGCATGGTTTTTGAATAATAACACGAAAATGCACCCTTTTTTCGGCGAAAGTTGGGGAGTCGTCTGGTGAAAGTTGAACTTTTGCCACCCCAAAGTTCAACTTTCAGGATGCAAAAGTGACACTTTTGAAGGTCAAAAGTAACACTTTCGGAGACGAAAGTGCCACTTTCAGGGACAAAAACCTGCATATTTGGAGTATATTCTTGATTGTTTTGTAAATAGTTTTCATGTGCGTTTCTTTTAATTGTTTGGATGACAACGTTTTATGAACACCGATTCGCGAGGTTTGCCTGTACGGGTGCGAGGGAAAGTTTGGTGGAAAATATCGCAAGCATTTGCACTAAAACGGGCAAAAACGTCTTGTTTTTTGTCCGCATTTTTCGCATCAGAAAGGCACTTTTCGGAGTCGGAAAGGCAGGTATTCCGGGGTGAGTGGTGCGTCATTGCTGATAATTTCGTACCTTTGCATGCGAAATCCGGCTTTTTCGCCCGCCCGAAAACCTCCGCCACTGCGGTGGAATAAGCGTTTCTGGGTGTGTGAAAAAATGTCGCTCAACGTGCGTCTCTATGAAAAGTAACCCATTGGAATTGCGACTGAAGAAACAGTTTGCGAAGGCAGTGACCGAGTTCGGGCTCCTTGCCGACGGCGACCACGTGCTCATCGCCCTGTCGGGCGGCAAGGACTCGCTGCTGCTCACCGAGTTGCTGGGCAGGCGCAGCCTCATCCATCGCCCGCGCTTCAAGGTGAGTGCCGTGCATGTGCGGATGGAGAACATCCCGTATGAGACAGACACGGCTTACCTTTCCGACTTCTGTGCTGCCAACCACGTTCAGCTGCATGTGGTCACCACCCGCTTCGACGCCGAGCCCTCCACTGCCGGTCAGCGGCGCAAACCCGAGTGTTTTCTCTGTGCCTGGCAACGGCGGAAGAAGATTTTCGATCTCGCACAAACACTTGGCTGTCAGAAGATTGCGCTCGGTCATCACATGGACGACATCCTCCACACGGCGCTGATGAACGAACTGTTCGAAGGGCGGTTTGCCTCGATGCCCGTGAAGCTCAAGATGCAGAAGATGCCACTGACGATTATCCGCCCGTTGGCGCTGTGTTGCGAGAGCGACATCCTGTTATATTCCAGGCAGCAGGGCTATCGGCAGCAGAAAAAATCGTGCCCCTTCGAGCGGAAGACCCATCGCGCACAGGTTGCCGACCTCTTCCGTCAGATGGAAGAATTGAACCCCGAAGCACGCTACTCGCTCTGGCACGCCCTCGAAACCGCCGGAAAACTGGTGGAAGAATAAGCCCCTCCCTGACCCTCCCTCTTTGAGAAGGGAAGGGCTGGTGGAAGGGGAAAGGAACCTCACCACTCTGTCCACCGCTAACTTTTTCTGCTAAAAAGAGGTTATTTCAAAACTAATTTGTATATTTGCGCATAGAATAAAACCATCATCACGATGAAAAACAACAAGGTCATAGAGCGTATAAAACAAGTTGGGCACGAAGCGTTGTCGCCCAACAGCAGCCTGTTTTTATATGGCTCGCGCGCCCGTGGCGATGCAAAAGAAGGGTCTGACTGGGATTTGCTGATACTGCTCGACAAACCGAAACTTGTGGCTTCCGACTATGACTTGACGTATCCTTTCCGTGAATTAGGCTGGGATATCGGCGAAGAAATAAGTCCGCACGTATATACTAAAAAGCAATGGAGCGAATGGACATTCCTCCCTTTCTATAAGAATGTAGAACGCGACAAAATCGTATTGATATGAGTTTGAATGATGAAGAGCGCAAAACACTTGTTGCATTGGAACTAAAGAAAGCGAATGAAACCTTTGAGGAGATTGGCATTCTTACTACTGCCAATCGCTGGAGTGGTGCTGCTAACCGACTTTATTATGCGGTGTACCATGCTGTAAACGCCTTGCTCATATACGATGGTCACCAGGCAAATACACACAAAGGGTCGCACGCGCTGTTCAATCTTCATTATATCAAAACCGGTATCCTGCCCATTGAGTATGGACATTTGTACAGTCAGCTGCAAACCATGCGCGAAGAGAGTGACTACAATTGTGTGTATGAAGTGGAACCTGAAGAGTTGCAAAGCAGGATAGCGCCTGCCAGACAGCTCATAGATGCGGTGGAAAACCACGTCTGTGCGAAGTAAGAAAGGAATAGGCATCCTACGGATGTTCAGAAACAAACATAAAAAAAGGGGGGAGGAACGGTCTGTTCCTTCCCCCTTTTCGTGTTTCGATAGTGGCGGGATTAGTCGCGTCGAAGCGTGATGGTCAATTTGGCTCTGATCAAATTCTCGTCATCATCCTCAAATATTCCATTGGCAGAAAGCACCAACATGTCGTCGGTAAGCTGTTCAACGGTCATTTCTTCCACCTCTTTTTCTGCATAAGGGTCATCTACATCAATTGTGGTGGTGGTAATCTTATTGCCTTTCACCTTGTAAGTGCCTGTAGATGAGAGCGTCCAGGCATTGTTGACGCCATCAAAATCCTCTGTCAAAAACTTCGCATCGCTGCCAAAAGTGATTCTCGAATAAGCCTCATCGCCGGGATTGACATTCTTTTCCACAGCTATGATGCCCCCGGAAACCAACTTCATGTGGGTTGTCACCCAACTGCCATGCAGCTGGTTGACATCAAAATCGGGGTCATCACTGTTGCAGGACACCAACGTAAACAGCCCTGCAAGAAGCATTAAAAACAAATTTGTCTGTAACTTTTTCATTTTTCCTTTACTATTTATTTGGTTGTTTAACGCGGCAAAGATACGCAAAATATTCGAAACGCTCTCCTAAAATTCATTTTTTATGCATTATTTAAGACTTTTCCGTACTGAAGGATTCAACGTTTTTCAGCGAACAGGCGAAGCGTCTGCACCAAGTTATTTTCGGAAAATTTGTGAAACAGATAGTTTTTTCGTACCTTTGCATATCTAAACAATCATCAGACAGATGGCAAAGAAAACCCAGGAACTGACCCCAATGATGCAGCAGTTCTTCTCGCTGAAAGCAAAGCATCCCGATGCCTTGCTGCTGTTTCGTTGCGGCGATTTCTATGAGACTTATTGCGAAGATGCCGTCGTCGCTTCGCAGATTCTGGGTATCACACTCACCCGACGCAATAACGGCAACAGCGGTAAGGGCGACGAGATGGCTGGATTTCCGCATCATGCGCTCGACACCTATCTGCCCAAGCTCATCCGTGCCGGCAAGCGTGTGGCTATCTGCGACCAGCTGGAAGACCCGAAACTGACCAAAAAGCTCGTCAAGCGCGGCATCACGGAGCTGGTTACGCCTGGCGTTGCCATGTCGGACAACGTGCTGAACTACAAGGAGAACAACTTCCTGGCAGCCGTCAACTTCGCTAAAACGGGCATCGGCGTGGCATTCCTCGACATCTCCACCGGCGAATTTCTCACAGACGAGGGCAGCTACGACTATGTGGAGAAACTCTTGACTAACTTCCAACCGAAGGAAGTGCTCTACGACCGCACCCGCAAACAGGAGTTCGAACGCTATTTCGGCACCCGCTATTGCGTATTCGAACTGGAAGACTGGGCGTTCTCCGAGCAGACAGCCCGACAGAAACTGCTGAAGCATTTCCACACGCACTCACTGAAGGGTTTTGGTATTGACCATCTGAAAAACGGTGTGACGGCAGCCGGAGCCATCCTGCAATACCTCGAACTGACGCTACACGCACAGATAGGACACATCACCTCCATCGCACGTATTGATGAAGAACGCTACGTGCGTCTCGACAAGTTTACCATCCGCTCATTGGAACTGCTCCAGACCATGCAAGGCGAAGACGGCGTGTCGCTGCTCGACATCATCGACCGCACACTCACCCCGATGGGCGGACGCATGCTGCGCCGATGGCTAGTGTTCCCGCTGAAAGATGAGCGCCCGATTAACGAACGGTTGGACGTGGTGGACTATTACTACCGGGAACCCATGTTCAGACAATGCGTATCGGAAAGTCTGGAGCGCATCGGCGATTTGGAACGCATCGTCTCGCGCGTGGCAACCGGAAGAGTGTCGCCACGCGAAGTGATGCAACTGAAAGTGGCGCTGCAAGCCCTCGAACCCATCAAGAAAGCGTGTGCAGAAAGTGAACACGAAGGACTGAAACGCATCGGAGAACAAATCAATCTGTGCGAGCAAATCAGAGACAGGATAGAAAAAGAGATACAGAACGACCCGCCGCTGATGGTGAATAAGGGAAACGTCATTCGAAGCGGAGTGAGCGACGAACTGGACGAACTGCGCAATATTGCTTACAGCGGCAAGGACTATCTGCTGAAAATACAAGAGAGGGAGAGTGCTGCCACCGGTATCTCATCGCTGAAAATAGGCTACAACAACGTCTTCGGCTACTACCTCGAAGTGCGCAACACGTATAAGGATAAGGTTCCTGCCGAATGGGTGCGCAAACAGACACTGGCACAAGCCGAACGCTACATCACGCAGGAACTGAAAGAATACGAGGAGAAAATTCTCGGGGCAGAGGAGAAAATTCTCAGTCTGGAAGCACGGCTGTTCAACCAACTGGTCGTTGCCATTCAGGAATACATCCCTGCCATCCAGATCAACGCCAACCTCATTGCACGCCTCGACGTGCTACTTTCGTTCGCTACCGTAGCAGAGAACAATCATTACGTCCGCCCGGTCATCGACCAGTCAGAGACCATTGATATCCGACAGGGAAGGCATCCCGTCATCGAACAACAGTTGCCGATGGACGAGCGCTATGTGCCGAACGACATTCTCCTGGACAACGAGCGACAACAGATTATCATCATCACAGGTCCCAACATGGCAGGTAAGTCGGCACTTCTCCGACAGACGGCGCTCATCGTGCTGATGGCACAGACGGGCTGTTTCGTTCCGGCAGAGAGTGCACGCATCGGGCTGGTGGATAAGATTTTCACCCGAGTGGGTGCCAGTGACAACATCTCATTGGGAGAATCCACCTTCATGGTAGAGATGACCGAAGCTGCCAACATTCTGAACAACGCCACCTCGCGCTCACTCATCCTCTTCGACGAACTGGGACGAGGCACCAGTACCTACGACGGCATCAGCATCGCATGGGCTATCGTGGAATATCTGCATGAGCACGCCAATACGAATGCCCGCACGCTTTTCGCCACCCACTACCATGAGTTGAACGAGATGGAGAAAAATTTCTCGCGCATCAAAAACTATAATGTGGCGGTGAAGGAGGTTGATGGAAAGGTGGTCTTCCTCCGCAAACTGGAACGGGGTGGGAGTGAGCACTCTTTCGGTATCCACGTTGCAGAGATTGCCGGCATGCCGAAAAGCATCGTGAAGCGCGCCAACACCATCCTCAAACAACTGGAAACAGACAATACGGGCGTGGGAAGCGTAGGAAAGCCTTCAGCCGAACAATTGAACCAGAATAGGGAAGGCATGCAACTGTCGTTCTTCCAACTCGACGACCCCGTGCTCTGCCAGATTCGCGACGAGATACTCGGGTTGGACGTCAACAACCTGACACCCGTTGAGGCTCTCAACAAACTCAATGAAATCAAGAAAATTATCGGAGGAAACGGTTAACCCCCAATCCACCATTAGACTTTTGTGACAAACCTATTTAACCCTCGCGCCCACAGCGTTTTTCATTCCCTTCATACTAACGAGAAACGCCTTTGCTGAACCGAAATTGAGCGACAGGTCGATGCGGATAGGCACATGGTTGTTGTCGTTCGTCACATAGAACGTTGCTATCTTCTTATAGTTTTTCTTCTTCTCGTTCCACTCCGAATAGGTCAGTGCCAGACAGCGATATTTATGTCCGTCGTCAGCCTTGATGGTTTCTTTTCCCTGACAGACAAGCCGCCCTTTATCCACACCCTTACCGTCGGCAACGGGCAGATAGATGGTCTTTCCCTTTTTCCATGTTCCCAAATCGAAACTGCGCGCCTGCATGAACAAGCTCATCATGTCCGAGACACACTCGTCAACCGTCTCCGTCTTATACGTGTTCTTTCCTTCATCATTCATGCGGCGCATCTTCACATGATTCTTACCGTGCGGATAGGTGTACCACACTTCGTCAACCCTATACTTTCCGCCCTCTCGCGCTCCTTTCCGAAAATAAAGAGGAGTCAAATCGGTCGTCGTATAGCAGAGCAACGTATCGCGCATGATGAAATAGTTGTCGAGTTTTCCGTTTCCCCGTGTTGTCAGACTGCAACGAAAGGCACTCTCGCCATCGTAGCGGCTCTGCACGATGGACATTGATGCCGTGCCGGCTTTCACCCACACAAACTTCCAATTATAATAAAGATTATACGTCAGGAACTCTCCCGACTTGAACGCTGTGTTCGTGTAAGAACATTGCGCACCTGCCTTTGTCAAGCAAAACAGGAGAGCAACCGCCACCATAATGGTTCTTAAATAGTATTTCATCGTTTTCATTTCTTTCCGTTTTTAGTGTGATACATATTGGATTACAACAATCAGGGCTGCTCGTAGGTAATGCCGAGTTTACGCGCCCTTTCTGCATTCTGATATTTGATTTTCTTCTCTTTTTCCGGCTTTTGCTTGGTGATTTCCAGCGGTTTCTGCTCAGCTCGGTTCCGTGCAGTCGGGTTCCAGTTTTGCGTCACGTCCCATTTCGCCCTACACGTTATCTTCCCGGGATAATAATAGACAGGCTCCGGCTGTGTTGCTGTATCAAATTCACCCGTGTCCCAGCGCCCGTTTCCGTTCTCGTCAACATACGCCCGCAGATAGTAATCGCCAGGTTTGATGTAATAGAATTCTGCCGTTCCTGTAGTGGTCGTCACCGTTTTTTCAGCCTTATCGGCAGAGGTGAGCAACTGAACCACTACCGTTTTTCCCTCCATCCCGCTCATCGGTACAAAGAGGGAGCCGTAGGTGTCTTCAGACGGCACCATCAATCCTTGCTTGTAGGATTTGGAAACCTTTCCATATATATCCACAAAAGCCGTTGAATCTATTTCCAGACTGTATTGTCGGTTGGGTCGCCACGCTGCCCGCAACTCAATCGTCCTCAGATTGCGTTGCTCCAATTCGAACGGCACCCGATACCACAGCGAGTCGTGTTTTGAATAGAGGTGGACGGCAGTCGAGTCGAATTGCTGAAGAGGGGTGGCAAACTCAAACAGAAGATTTTGGTCGGGCGCCATATTTGAAGGCACCCTGTAGGTCACCTTCATTGGCTCCGGACTCATCTCCGTCTCAAACTTTTCCCCTCGCTTTTGCCGCTTTTCCTGTTCCTTTTTCCATTGCTCAAAAGCCTTTTCGCGGTCTTTCAGTCGCTTTTCGTAGGATGTTTTTGACAATATTTCCAGCGTATCGGTCTGCGAGACGAGCACACCTGTGGAGTCGGTCATCATATACTGCACTTCCATGCGCAGCGTGTCCTGGTTGACGAGTGTCGTATCACGCAGCCAATAGGTCACCGTGTCATTGCGCTCGCTCGTTTCGGTGAGAAAAGCATCATGCTCATCGAAGTTCAATCCGCGAATAACCGGCAACTGCTCATCGCCTCCACTGAAGAATAAGGTGAAGCATTCTGCCTCTTTCCGCTCGCTCTTCAAAAAGAAACGATCCGTCAGCACTTCGTTGAATGCGAGCAGGACGATGTCGTCGGGCAGGAAGTGGGTGTATCCTACTTGCGTTATTGACTTGATGTGCAAGGAGTCTGCCCATATTGTATCTTGGCGGATATCGGGCTTTGATGATGGCGTGATGATTCTATCTTGGAATGCCAATATCTCACTTTTCTGACTGAACTTATAGTCGCCGTCCACATCCTGCAGCGCATAGATGCGGTAATTTCCCGGCGCAACGCCCTTGACGACAAACCGTCCCCGGCTGTCGGTGCGCGACACACGAAGCATCGGTTGCTCCGCAAATTGTGCAAACCGACCATTCTGGTCGGTCGTATCCGTCGCATCGTCAACCGTATAAAGTCCGACGAGAATACCTTTTATCGGTTCCAGGTTTTCCGCGTTGAGTACATGTCCGGAAACTTCCATCGTATCGATGACGTCGCCCGTGGAAAACGTGAACGTATAGTTTCCCAACGGATTATTCTCGTTATTGTCGCTGATGGCGTCTGAAAAGTCGATGGTATAGGTTGTGTTGGCTTTCAGCGAATCCTTCAGATCCACCACAATGCGCTTGCCCTGTCCTTTGATTTCCGGCAACTCGAGCTGTGGCGGCGATACCACCACCTTTTCCGTCGCATTGTCAATCTTGATGTATTCGTCGAAATTGATAATAACCCGCTTCCCATTGAAATTCACCGATTGGTCGGCAGGACTTGTGCTGACGATTTTTGGCGGCTGCTCATCGTACCATCCTCCGTCTGGCTGCCCCATCCGTGCACAGGATGCCAGACACACGGCTAGAAACAGGAAAAGCCTCCCGACCCTTCCTTGGTGTTTCCAAATCGCACATCTACGTCTCTTGCCCATATCGGTTTGATTATTTTTCCTCCTTGTTCATTTCCAACAAATTTTCTATTATTTCGCGGGTATTGGAAAGCCGCGGTACTTTGTTCTGTCCGCCCAGCTTTCCGCGCGATTTCAGCCAGTCGTTGAACAGCGACTGCCGTGCCTTGACTATTTCCAAGTGCTGCAACGTTATGTCTTTATAGCGCTTTGCTTCATAGTCGCTATTGATTTCCTGCAGTTTGGTGTCGAGCAGCCGTGCAAACTCGTTCAGGTCGGCAGGTTCCTTGAAAAACTCAATGAGCCATTGGTGATGACACTTTGCTTTCTCGTCCATGAAGACGGGAGCGGCTGTGTATTCGCTGATTTCCGCACCAGTCTGCTCGCAGGCATACTTGAGTCCTTTCTCGGCATTGTCGATAATCAACTCTTCCCCGAAGGCGTTGATGAAGTGCTTCGTGCGTCCGGTGATGATAAATTTATAGGGATTTTTCTGCGTGAACGTCACTGTATCGCCTATCAGATAACGCCAAAGTCCGCACGATGTGGAAATAAGCATGGCGTAATTCTTGCCCACCTCGATGCCTGTCAGCGGAACCACCGTGGGGTTTTCCGTACCAAATTCGTCCATCGGGATAAATTCGTAGAAGACATCATAGTCAATCATCAGCATCATGGCAGGGTCGCTTAAGTCCGACTGTATGCCGAAAAATCCCTCGCTCGCATTGTATGTCTCCATATAATGCATCCCCTGGCTTTGTATCAGTTCTTCATATTGCTTCCGGTAGGGTGTGAAGGCTATGCCGCCGTGGAAGAACACTTCCAGATTGGGCCAAACTTCGTCAATGCGCTGTTTGCCAGACAATTCCAAAACCTTGACCAAAACCGACAGCATCCACGAAGGAACGCCCGACAGATTGGTCACATTCTTATGGACGGTTGCCGCTGCGATGCGGTCGCGTTTCACCTCGAAGTCGGATAGCAGCGCCACCTCCTTTTTGGGAACACGCACCAAATTTGCCAACGGGTTGATGTTCTCTATCAATATCGATGATAAATCGCCGACAAGACTGTTCGGAAGGTTGTAGTTCGGCGAATGGCTGCCACCGAGAATGAGCGCCTTACCGTCGAAGAGCCTGCTTTTCGGATTGTTCTGAAGGTAGAGCGCAACACTGTCTTTACCACCATTGTACTGTATCTGCAATCCCTCCCTACTGACGGGAATGAATTTCGACTTATCGTTGGTTGTTCCTGAAGACTTGGCAAACCACTTCACCGTACCGCTCCACAACACATCCGACTCGCCATGACGCATGCGCTCAATGTCGCCTTTCAATTCCTCATAGGTGTTGACGGGAACATTCTTAGCAAAATCATCATAACCCTTGATGGCAGCAAACAAATGCTTGCGACCATATTCCGTGTCCTTAGCCTGTTCGACAAGACGCATCAGAACGTCGTGCTGCAACTTTTCAGCCTCATAAGTATAGTGTGCAAGTTCACGCTGACGAGCGATGAACAATTTGCGTAATACGCTTGTTATATTCATGTCTGCAAAGGTAAACAATATTATTGATAAAAAAAAATATACCACTTTTTTAATAGTTTTTGACGTATTTAAGGCTGCTATTGAGCCTGTTTTTATGCGTGGGGCTATATGAACGGTAAGCAAAAAAAATTGCGCTTGTGCAAATTTTCCGTCGATTTTCAGTATTTTTGCAACAACAAAATGACGTTATAATGGCATTCATATACAAATATCCTCGACCAGCAGTAACGGCAGACTGCATATTGATGACACGCGAGATTGAACCACAGGTGTTGCTCATTGAGCGTGGAAATGAACCATACAAGGGATACTGGGCATTCCCCGGCGGCTTCCTCAATATGGATGAGACCACCGAGCAGTGTGCCATCCGAGAACTGGAGGAAGAGACAGGAATGAAGATTGGCAAGGTGCATCAGATTGGTGCATACTCCAAGGTTGACCGTGACCCTCGCGGTCGTGTCATTTCCGTCGTTTATCTTGCCATCATAGACAAGCCTGTTGAAGTCAAAGGACAAGATGATGCAACAAAAGCGCAGTGGTGGCCAATCAACTCACTGCCATCCCTTGCCTTTGACCATGACGAGATAATGACCGATGCCATCTCCCATTATAACAATTTTGTTGGTAACGCACCTGATTTATGACATCATAAAAGTTCTCCCCTTGAAAAGCAAATTCACTGAAATTGGTCACCAAATTCACTGAATTTGCTCATCAATTTCAGTGAATTTGTTTTTTGACAGTTATCCCATCAGGGAACGAATGCGCTCAATGTCGCCTTTCAATTCCTCATAGGTGTTGACGGGAACATTCTTGGCAAAATCATCATAACCCTTGATGGCAGCAAACAAATGCTATTGATAAAAAAATATATATCACTTTTTTAATAGTTTTTGACGCATAAAGAACGTGTTTCGGAATATTTATATATCTTTGCACCGGAAAAACGGACTGAATATAGTCATTATTATGAATTATGAATTATCAATCAATAAAAAAACTAAAAGAAATGAGACACTTAAAAATGAAAAGTTTACTGCTTTCAGTAATGGCACTAATTGCAGTAGGTAGCGTATCGACAACACTTGTTTCGTGCGATGACGATGATAAAGACACGACTATCTATCAACAATGGAAAATGAGTGAGGCTGACTTTGAAGAACTTGTTGATGACCACTCCCAACTGATTGGTTATGACGCCGCGGTTTATGATTTTACACAGCGAAACAAAATCATTGTCATGATTCACAAGACAGAAGACGGAAAATGGTACACTGTAGAAGATGGTGCTGAACCATATATCACTATTGAGGAAACTGGCAAAAATACCGGAAAAATCATATCAACCGACCCAGAAGATGGTAGTAAAGACATTGTTGACTACGTCATTAATGGTAAAACCTTGAAATTACTTGCTGAAGGAATGACTTTAGCACAGTTTACTTCCACAAGCGGTGTCAAGAGTTCTGGCACTGTTGTGATAGATTTTTCTGAATAAGTGGAAGCAAAAAAATAAGAGGGCGTGATTACACCCTCTTATTTTTTATAATAAAACCCACCCCCTAAGTCCCCTCCCGAAGGGAGTGGGGATTGTTTACTTGAGGACTTGTCAACTAAATAATATAGAACGTTTATCCTTCGTTGAAGGCTGCAGCCTCTGCAGCCGCTATGATATCCTCTCTGGACGGTTCGCCAACGGTTGTCTTGATGTCGCTTAAGTCAAATTCATCATCAACCGCAACGGTTTCCACCTTCACCTCAACGGTGTCGTTGAAGCGCTCAACGGGCTGCGTTTCTTCAGCCTTCGACGCATTGATGAAATCCACCTTCTCCTCTGTATCAGGCACACACTGAACGGGTTCTTCCTCCATCTTTGTGCGATTGGTCTTGGCAGCGAACACATCGTCTATAAACTTTGGATTCTTGCGCAAGCGGTTCAGCGTTTCCTTCGCAGCAATCTGCTGGCTTTCTTTCTTGGAATATCCCGTTCCCGGACAGCCCTCTATGCCTTCAAGCATCACCATGCAGGAGAAAACGGGACTTCCCTTTTCGTCCTTGTGCATGTCTGTCTGCACAAACTCAATCTGTATGCGGTTCTTCTGGCTCCATTCGAGCAGTTTACTCTTGAAGTTCACTTCCTTGTAAGCTACCTTGTCGAGGTTAATCAGGTGGCTCAGTATCTGCTTCTCCACGAATTTCATGCAAGCCTTGTAGCCTTGGTCAAGATAGATGGCTCCGACAAGTGCCTCGAAAGCGTTGCCGCCCGTGTAGTTGTTGTGTGAAGAGATGTTGCTGTTATACTTGATAAGGTGTATGATTCCCATCTCTTCTGCCAGGCGGTTGAGTGTGGGTCGCTGCACAATCTTGGAACGTGTATTGGTCAGGAATCCCTCTCCTTTTCGTTCGAAATGCTTATAGACGATATCGCTCACGACGGCACCGAGAATGGAGTCGCCGAGAAATTCGAGGCGTTCGTTATTGATGCGTTTCCCTTTCTCGCGCGCCACAACACTCTTGTGCATGAGTGCCTGCTTGTAATAGCCGATGTGGTTCGGATAAAAACCGAGCACCTTATGTAAAGAAAGGTAAAGCTCCTTTTCCTTTTGAAAAGGGAGCCTTACCCGACTAATCATGTTTCTCAACATATTTAAAGTTTGCTTGTTATACGATTCTTGTGGTTTCAAGAGGCATCAGCCTTCATATTTCTTGAATACCACACATGCATTATGACCACCGAATCCGAAGGTGTTGCTCAGTGCAGCACGCACCTGACGCTTCTGCGCTGTGTTGAAGGTGAAGTTCAGATTGTAGTCAATCTCCTCGTCCTTGTCGTCTTCGTCGTGGTTGATGGTCGGTGGAACAATGTCGTTCTGCACGGACAAGACGGTCACCAGTGCCTCTATTGCGCCGGCAGCGCCGAGCAAGTGACCGGTCATCGACTTCGTCGAACTGATGTTGAGCTTATAGGCTGCATCGCCGAAGACCTCCTTGATGGCTTTCACCTCGGAGATATCACCCACGTGCGTAGATGTTCCGTGCACATTGATATAGTCAATGTCCTCTGGTTTGAGTCCTGCATCGGCAAGCGCTTCTTCCATCACGAGCTTTGCACCGAGTCCTTCCGGATGGGAAGCCGTGATATGGAACGCATCGGCGCTCTCACCTTCGCCCACCATCTCTGCATAAATCTTTGCTCCGCGCGCCTTGGCATGCTCCAATTCTTCGAGAATCAGACAGCCGGCACCTTCGCCCATCACAAAACCGTCGCGGCTCGCACTGAACGGACGGCTGGCACGCTTCGGGTCGTCATTACGCGTTGACAAGGCGTGCATCGCATTGAATCCACCCAATCCGCAGTCGCAAATGGCAGCTTCAGCACCGCCTGCCACAATGATGTCAGCCTTGCCGAGACGCAGCAAGTTGAACGCATCGGCAAGGGCATGCGTGGATGATGCACAGGCACTCGTCGTCGTATAGTTCGGACCATGGAATCCGAAATGTATCGAGATGTGTCCAGACGCTATGTCGGAAATCATTTTCGGAATGAAGAAAGGTGAGAATTTAGGTCCGTCTTCAATATGCTGACCATAATATTTCACTTCCTCTTCAAAAGTCTTGATTCCACCGATACCCACACCGTAGATCACACCGATGCGATTCAGGTTCTCTTTCTCAAGGTCGATGCCTGAGTCTTTCACTCCCTGCATTGCACTGATGAGCGCCAACTGTGTGTAGCGGTCTATCTTGCGTGACTCTTTCCTGTCAATATATTCGTTAATGTCCAGGTCTTTTACTTCACATGCAAACTGTGTTTTGAACTTCGAACAGTCAAAACTCTTTATCCCGTCGGCACCACTTACTCCTGCAACAAGGTTTTTCCACGTATCCTCCACAGTGTTACCTACTGGTGTTACAGCTCCAAGTCCTGTAACAACTACTCTTTTTAACTCCATACAAATATTTGTGTTCTTGGTATATGAATAATCTTCAAAAAGAAAATTGGGTGTTGGATTTGGTCCGTTTTAACCAACACCCAACACCCAACATTTATCATCGAATGGAAAACTCTTATTTTGCGTTTTCCTCGATATATGCGATAGCATCGCTTACGGTGCCGATTTTCTCTGCTTTATCGTCTGGAATTGAAATGTTAAATTCCTTTTCGAACTCCATGATGAGTTCTACTGTATCCAATGAATCTGCACCCAGATCATTTGTAAAGCTTGCTTCAGGCTTCACTTCTGATTCGTCAACACCGAGTTTATCTACGATGATTGCTTTTACCTTTGATTCAATTTCTGACATAATTCTTTTCTTTTTAAATGGTTATAACTAATTTTCATTTTTGAAATCGGTTGCAAAGGAACAAATTAAATTTCATGTATGCAAATTTTTTCATTAAAAAAGCACTATTTATTGCACATAATACCCCATATTGTGCATATTTTTTGCCCATTTCAGACCCAATAATTGCATTTTCAACCTCTTTTTTATGACTATTAAAAGGCGTGTTTCCTTTTCCGAAAACCCATTTAATCAAAGAATATAACACTTGAAACGGGAACATTAATGAGAACTTTTTGAAGCAGAAGATGAACATCAAACGAAGAATTCTTCAAAAAATAGGTGGTTTTATTTTGTGTGCCAATCCGTTTTTATTATCTTTGCAAAAATTAAATCAAAGAAAAAGCTATGTCATACACAGAGAATTTTAACAGGATATTCCAGCAGGCTATCTGCGATTATCACGTAAAGAATGATATTGATATGGAGATTAATAATCCATATAGCCGTGATTCATTAGAGAATCGTCTCTATCTGAAATGTTGGATAGACACCGTGCAATGGCACTTGGAAGATATCATACGAGATCCGCATATCGACCCTATTGACGCACTGCAACTGAAACGACGCATAGACCGCTCCAATCAAGACAGGACGGACTTGGTTGAGCAGATAGACAGTTATTTCCGTCAGAAATATTGCGACGTAAACGTGCTGCCCGATGCACGCATCAACACTGAAAGTCCGGCATGGGCAATCGACCGCCTCTCTATTCTGGCACTGAAAATCTATCACATGCAGGAAGAGGTGGAACGACAGGATGCTACGGACGAACATCGTGAGAAATGCCAGATGAAACTCAACATTCTGCTTGAACAGCGAGTGGACCTTTCAACTGCCATCGACCAACTGCTTGAAGATATAGAAAAAGGAAAGAAGTACATGAAGGTTTACAGACAAATGAAAATGTATAACGACCCTTCTACCAATCCTATTCTATACGGAAAAACGCCAACGTAAACGGCAATTATAAAAAATGAATCATCAGCATATACTGGTTATCAGACTGTCGGCAATGGGCGATGTTGCGATGACCGTTCCTGTCATTGCAGCGCTTGCTGATGCTTATCCTGAACTGAGGATAACCATTCTCAGCCGTGGGTTTGCACGTGCGTTCTTTGAAAACTTGTCACCAAACGTGTTTTTCATGGAAGCCGATTTCAAGAATGAATATCGCGGAATCCATGGATTAAACGTTCTCTATCGGCGCCTGAAGGCTAAGAATTTCACGGCTGTTGCCGATTTGCATGACGTGTTGCGCACAAAATACCTGCGATTGAGATTTCTCGTCGGTGGTTGTAAAGTGAAACATATCAACAAACACCGGTCTGAAAGAAAAAAATTGGTTCGGAAAAACAATAAAGTCCTACAGCAAATACCCACTTCCTTCGAGAATTACCAGGATGTTTTTTCTGCATTGGGCTTTACTTTTGAATTGAAGAAAGACAGGGAAATTGGATTGGGAAGCGCAGACAATGACCATGTTATCTCAGCCGTAATTGGAAAAAAGCAGCCGAATGAGCGCTGGATTGGCATAGCACCCTTCGCTGCCCATCAAGGAAAAATCTATCCGATAGACAAAATGGAGAACGTTGTTAAAGAGCTTTCTCAAGACGAAAACATCAGAATTTTCTTTTTCGGAGCAGGCAAGAAGGAGAAGGATATCATCAACGAATGGTGTTCAAAATATGCGAGATGTGTGAACGCATCGGAAAAATTAGGAGGATTGAACAACGAACTTCTATTAATGAGAGAACTGAACGTGATGCTTTCGATGGACAGTGCAAACATGCACTTGGCATCACTCACCGATACTCCCGTCGTCAGCATCTGGGGAGCAACACATCCTTATGCCGGATTTATGGGATGGCGGCAAAGCGAGAACAATGCTATTCAATTGGAAATGGAATGTCGTCCCTGCAGCATATACGGCAATCAGCCATGTCATAGGAACGACTATGCATGTATGAATCAAATCAGCGAAGAGCAAATCATACAGAAAATAAGAGACATTATTCAGTAAAATCATATTATTCACTTAAAAAGAAAGACATTATGAAAAAGTACATTTGTGAAGTTTGCGGGTATATTTATGACCCTGCAATTGGTGATCCTGACAGTGGTATAGAACCAGGTACAGCATTCGAGGATATTCCAGAAGACTGGGTATGCCCCATTTGCGGTGTAGGAAAAGATGACTTCAAAGTTGAAGAGTAATCAAACATCTTACTATAGTTTAAAGGAGTTGTACGCTTTTTGTACAACTCCTTTTTTTATGTGAAACGAATTTTATCATTTCTCTAATAAAAACACAAACAGCATGTTTACGCAATAATGTTATCTCTTAGAAGTAACAGTGTTATCTTATAGAAGTAACGGTGTTACTATAAAGAAGTAATGCGAAGGAATTTGTTTTTTTACATAAAAATTTTCGCAGAACAAAAGTAGAACTTTTATCCTGCGAAAATTTTGCAAAAGGGTTTTATTTAATGAAAAACGAAAAGCAAAGAGATTCTATAGTCGGTTAATTTGCTCGTTAGCGGCATTCTTTCCGCGATACTTGGTCTTGAGTTGATTCAGACGATAGACGATACTTAGCGAGAAATTCCAATATTTTTGGTCTTCAATCTGCCAGAAGTGGACGTTGCGGATGCGCGATTCTGCATTGAACTTCATTTTATGGAAGATGTCTTGAGCCGCCAGTTTCACACTTAGACGATTTTGTAAGAAGGACTTCTGTAGGCTTAGGTTTAGCATCTGGTAAGATTTCAATTGAACATAGTTCTGCGTACCGCCGCTGTTGTAATAATAATAGATGTTAGCGAGCCATGAGTGTGGCAGGTCAAAGTATTGGCTGGTCACGACAGAGAACTCGGTCTTGTCGTAATTGTATGGCTCTTTCATATACTCGCCGTTAAAGAACGTGTGGCTAACAGCCATGCGGAGCGATGGTCGCCACCAACGGAGTTTATATTGCAAACCGACATTGGCACTCAACAGGCTTGCGTGGTCGAAATTACTGTGGGAACTCACCAATATGTGGGAGTGTTCATTCTCGGTGTATATGTCGTTAGTTATCACGTTTTTCTTATAAATATAGCTGACTGAGGCATAGATAAACTTGTAACCCGTGCTCCACTCAGCGGTGTAGAATGTCATGGGCCGAAGACTGGGATTGCCGTGTTGATAGGCAAACTCACTGTCATAGTAAGTATAGTTACTCAGTTGGCGCAATGACGGACGTCTGGTACGCGACGAGAACGAGAGAGTATTTATCCATCCTCCGTGTCCATAGCTGATTTCCACAGAAGGAAACAGATTGCGGTAATGACGGTGGACATTGGCATCGGGAGCCAAACGATCTGCATAGTCGCTTGTCACGTCCTCATAGCGCAGGCCTCCGTTCAGTGTCCAGTTGCCAAACATCACTTTCGCCTCCACAAAAGCTGCAGTTTTATTTTCCCATTGTCTATAATCAGAAGATGGCACGATGGTATTGCTGCAATCAGCTGTTCCGTTGCCTGTCACGCGGTTGTACTCTGCACCCCATAACAATGAGGATTTCGGTCCTAAAGTGTAGTCGAACGTTAGCCGACCTGCATAGATGTGGTAACGACTCTTGCTTTTGTTAAGTGTTGAGCGCGTTACGTCATTTGTTATTTCATCGGTCAGTTGGCGATAGTTGCTGGAGTTGCCTACATAGTCAATATTGAGGGTAGTGCGTAGGCGATTCGTCCACTCAGCATTGTAAAACGTGTTGACGTGGGTAGAATTTATATCGTTATGGTAGTCGCTCAAAATACGGGTACGCTGGAACTCTTGACCATTCTTGCTACAGATGCGCCAAGCATCAGACGGAGAAAGCCACGTATTGTGATAGCCGTCATAACTGATACCTGCTATGTGTCGTTCGTTGAATTCGTAATCTATGTTAGCCGACCAACGTGGTTCTTTTTGGTGTGATTTGTAGTTGTTCTGTGTATTTTCATATCGATAGGTATCACCATCTACCACCAACTCTGCTATCTGTGGTTGACTATAGTGTCGATGAAAGTCCTCGTACTCCAGATACATTGAGGTATTGAGTTTTTCTTTTTTCAATCCTACATTGACAGATCCTTTTGATGTCAGTACATTATTGAGTTTTTCACTGACATTTACCTGTAGTGTATATCCTTCTTCCTTTATGCGTGTTGTTATTTTTATGACGGCTCTCACTTTTGCATCGTATTGTGCTCCAGGATTACGTACTAGTTCGATATTCTGGATGTCCTTGGGTGATAGACGGGTTATTTCCTGCATGTTTTGCACTTTGCGGTTGTTGATATAGTAAATAGGAGTTCCACGTCCAAAAACAGATATCGTTCCATTTGGTGAAGCAATAACACCTGGTACTTGTAATAGCAGTTCGCTGGTACTGTGCAAACGTTCCAAAACCGTACCTGCCACGTTTGTAATGATGCTACTGCCTTTGGTTTGATAGATAGGTCGTTCACCTTTGACTGTGACGCTTCTGAGTGTTTGCGTTTCGGGGTGCATCCGTATTGTCCCTATCTCAGGTTGACTACATATTTTATATATAGTTTTATAGCCAACGTATGAGATACGCGCGAGGACGGCTCCCTCCTTGTTTCCCTCCGTAGAAAATGTTTCGTAAGGAACTGCAAAATATCCACTTTCATTCGATACACCTCCACTCAGTAGGGTGGAGTCTTTCGGATGGAGAATAGCTACATTAGCGTATGCCACTGGTTGGCCCTGCTCATCAATAATAGTACCCGTCAGATGACGGTCGGTTTTATAAGTACACTCCACGAAAATCTCATATTCACCGCTCTTGATAACTCGGATAGGATAGAAACCGACAATTTGGAAAATAGCATCTGTTATTTTTTTATTTTTTATTTCTGTCGTTACCTTAAAATCCTCCAATTCATCGTAAATGAAGTTGATGGTATATTCACGTTGCAGGTCATTGAATTCCATTAAAATTTTTGACATTGATATATTATCATAGCGTTTAGTAATACGCTGAGCCAAAGCAAATGTTGTCACAAGGTATAGCACACAGATGATTGTTAGTCGTCTCATAGTTATTATTTAAGGCTTATTGGTTTGTATTTCTACTATCAGAATATTGTCGATCAATTCCAAATGGATGCGCTCAAAAGAATTGATACTATTTATAGCTTCTGATGCAGATTGTTGTTTGTTCCATATATAAAATAACCGTAATGTCTTTGCTTCCTTGCTTTTCCAATTCAACGTCAGTCCATAATAGTCAGCCATATCGGTCAGTATTTGCTCGAGTTTGGTCTCGTCGTAACGTATCACATTTTGTGGTATAGTATCGGTTTTTACTATATCAGCAGCTGATAGTTTATTTGAATTTACAATAGTAGTCTCTTTGGTTGAAACTTGCGGATTATTAATAACATTGGAGGAATGACGTATAATATGAATAGCTGCGAAGGTAATACCCGATATCATTAATATACCTATAAAGATAGCAGCTATTTTCAAAATGTTGCGTTCATATTTTTTCTCAATTGGATGAGTTTGTAAGAAACGCTGCCATTCGGTATCTATTTCAATATCGTTTTCATTATTTATCATGGCTTGCTTTAATTGTGCCGTAGCTTCCATCATTTCACCCATTTCGGGATCGTCAAGCATCGCTCTCAATGCTTGCTCTGAAAACTTTTCAGGATACTCCTGCATATCCAATAACAACTGGATTTTTTCTTTTCTATCCATGGTCTTATTTATTTTGATTATTATATTCTCTAATTATCTGTATGGCTTTAGTCAAATGTTTATAAACCATCACACGACTGATACCCAACTCTTCGGCTATTTCCTGATATTTCATACTTTTTATATGCCTCATACGAAACACGCGTAATGTTTGTTCTGGCAGATTTTGCTCAGCATAATTGAGTAATAAAGTTAGTCGCTGTTCTTCCTCTACAGTATCTAAGGCTATCGTATCGGTAATATGAACTTCAGATTGTTCTATGATGTATGCCTGCTCGAAACGTTTTTTGACTTCTTTATGTTGCAAGATATTTATACACCGGTTACGCACACTCATGAGCAGATAGGCTTCCACGTTGGTAGGTATGACATTAGTCTTAATAAGTGTGGCAAACACTTCGCTAACTACATCGCGTGATTCTTCAACATCATAGAGCATTCGTCTTGCGAGTCGTATCATTTTATTATAGTATTGTCGGAACAACACTTCTATATTTTCTTTTTTCATTCTACATATATAGACAAGAAGGGAACGTAAAATATAACCAAAAAACTATTTTTTTTAAAAAAAACATATCATAAAAATATTTCTACCTTAATTATTTGATCACAAAAATACATCTTTAAATTGGAATTTAAGACTTATCAAAAATTATTGTGGATAAACTGTGGACAATTGGTGGTATAACTTATCTTTTTTCCACATATAAATAAAATGAAGATGTTGATTGCTGAAAAATATCCAATATATGATTCATTTTTGAACACATATTCAACACATTTTATTTATAGAAATTATCCACTTATTAAAAACTACCTTTTAAAAAGAAATTGTGGATAAGTATTATAACCTATTTATTATTAAAGAATTAAATCTATAAAAAGTAGTGGATAAATAACACTTGAATGTGCATATCTTATAACTGGAATTTTAGGTACTTTTTTATCCACATATCCACAAGACATCATCATCAATCCTTTCTTTTTTCAAAAAATAAAATAAAGAAATATAATGATAATCGTTTGATAAGTGGATAGGTTATATTTTAGTTTGATGCTATTTTAACATTTAAAGTTACGTATAATTATATTAAAAAACATGAAATAGGGATTTTGTTTATTTCGCTGTTTTATGTCTCTTAAATGTCTGATATATTGACAGTAAACACCTTTCGAACCACTTTAATTTTTTGATTTATTATAAAAAAGAATGTAAATATGATTTTTATAACTCACTGATTTTCTTTATATTTGCAATATCATTTTTAATAGGATTAATTATTTCGATCATGGATTTTAAATATATAGTAACTACTTTTCTACTTAGTACATTCACTTTTTTATCAACGAGTGCGACGGATGTGGTTGTTGGTGACGACAAGCCAGATGCTTCTTATGTTGATTTCTCGGAGAGCAGCGATGAGTTAGAGGCTCTTTTCAATGTGACAGGAGCCGATATCATAGAAAATGCTATGAAGTATCTGGGTCGTCCTTATCGTTCCGGTATGAAAGGTCCGCATGCTTTTGACTGTTCTGGTTTTACGAGTTACGTATATGGAACAAAGAATATATCGCTCAGTCCGAGTTCAAAGACACAATATACACAGGGTGTTTCTGTGAAGAGAGACGAACTTCGTCAGGGTGACCTGGTGTTCTTTACGAGTCCGCGTTCTGGTAGGAGTGTCGGTCATGTAGGTATTGTGACTGAAGTAGAGGAAGACGGAAATTTCCATTTCGTACATGCTTCCCGTCGTGGAGTGGTCGTAGATAACTATGCGAAAGCTGGTTATTACAAAGGACGATACATCGGCGCTCGGCGTATTCTGGACTATTAAATTTCTACTTTTATATTAGTTATTGAGGCGCTATCCGTTGGCGCCTTTTTTATTAAGAACAAAAATGAAATATATAATGAAGCAATTTTTTCTATTTATGGCAATGGTGTTGTCGTTGTCATGCACATCAAAGGCAGAGAATAATCGGCAGTCGGTCAACGCAGAGACTGATAGTTTGCCACGTTCCCAGGTGAAAGAAACGAAGCAACTACCTGAAAAGATGGTTATATCAATGTGTGGCGACATTATGATGGGCACGACTTATCCTACGGTGCAGTTGCCGCCTAATAATGGAAGAGACATTTTCAGTGATACAAAGGAGTTTACGCAGCAGGCAGACCTCGCAGTCGGCAACCTCGAGGGAGCCATCTGCAGTGGTGGAAAAAGCACGAAAGGCAGTGGGAAATATAGTTATGCTTTCCGTATGCCGCCAAGTTTTGCACCCCTGCTTAAAGAAGCGGGATACGACTATCTGAGCATGGCAAACAATCATGCAAATGATTTCGGAGCTGAAGGTATTGCCGAGTCCGAGAGAGTGCTCGACGCTCAGGGCATCAAATATTCCGGCATAAAGGGTAGGATAGAGTCAGTGGTATTGGAAAAGGACGGAGTGAAGTATGGTATTTGCGCTTTCGGACATAATTCCTACACGTTGAAACATACTGATTTAAGCCATGTAAAGCGGATAGTAGAAGACCTTCGTGAGAAATCTGACATTGTGATTGTTTCGTTTCATGGTGGTGCAGAAGGAAGAGACAAGCGCCATTTGCCACACGGTACGGAAATATTTTTAGGAGAGAATCGTGGAAACCTCCGTGAGTTTGCTCATTTTTGTATAGACCATGGTGCTGATGTCGTGTATGGACATGGTCCGCATGTGGTTCGTGCGGTAGAAGTATATAACGGACGTTTCATCGCATACAGCCTCGGTAATTTCTGCACACCTTATGGGATGAGCCTCACTGGAATATCGGGATATGCGCCCGTCATCAACATTGAAATAGATAAAAATGGTCGCTTTCTCAGCGGAAAGATTCATTCGTTCATCCAGCAGCGTGGAGCAGGTCCGCGTAAAGATATGACCAACAGCGTTGCGCGCGAGATAAAAATACTGAGCGAACAGGACATTCCACAGAATCCTATAACGATTGATTCGGAGGGTAACATCACACTTTTATAATAACTTTGAATGTTACGTATCAGTAAATCACACATCAAGCCATTGCTGTTCGTAGTTGGATTAACAGCTTTCTACGGATTGTTTTTCTTGTTGTCTGATTTCTATGACATTCCTTTCCGAGGTTTTTCCGACTTAGTCAACATACTTCTTCAGTTCTCGGTTGTTGGCTTTGCCACGTTCGGTGTGCTTTATATGATAAGCATCAACCGATATGTCTTTGCTGTTACTTTCCCATTATTGACAGCTATTTGCGCCATATTGGCTTACTTCAAATATACTGCGAAGATGACACTGACGCCGATGTTGTTTGAACTCGCTGTAGTGAACGATATTCGTACCGATATGGATGTGGTTTCATGGCAGCTTGTATTGTTGGTGATAGTGAGTTTGATATTTGCTTTTTCGGTGGTTTACTATCGCTTTAAGAAAGTGACTTTTTCGTTTCCTTTGATTCATTTTCTTTTTGCTTTCCTCATCATTTTCGGAGTGACCCATGTGCGTGCGTTCGCTAATCCCTTGAATGCACGCATACCTTATAATATATATTATAGTGTAAACACTTATTTTGCTAACAGGAAAGAAATAAAAAACGTGCGCCCTGACTTTCCTGGAAAGGTGCTTTGTGAGGATAATTCGATAGTGATAGTGGTTGTTTTAGGTGAGTCTGTCCGGTCATCCAATCTTCAAATCAATGGTTATTCCCGCCCGACAACACCACTCTTATGTAAAGAAAAGAACGTTTTGTCGCTACCGAATATCTATTCTGAAGAGGCATTCACGCATACGAGTGTTCCCTATTTGCTGACCCGTGCCAGTCATGATTATCCTGATAGGGCGTATGAAGAGCGTTCGTTTGTGTCGTTGTTCAGGAAAGCGGGCTATCGGACAGCCTGGATAGCCAATCAGGAGCCCGTGTCCACGTTCATCTATTTTATGAAAGAGTGTGACAGTCTCATTTATGTGAACAGTGGAAAATCGCTCTATCACTACGAAAAATGGCTCGATGAAGATATCCTGCCTTATATGGATAAGGAACTGGAACGTGAGGAAAACAGGCATCTGTTGATTCTTCACACCATCGGTTCGCATTGGTGGTATAACGCACATTTCCCGGAGCGTTTTGAGCGGTGGAAACCTACGTTGTCGAGTAAGGTGATTTCTTCCAATTCGCACGAGGAGATGCTCAATGCTTATGACAATACCATTCTCTATTCCGATTATTTCTGGAATGCCGCCATCAACCGGCTGCGTCATCGCAATGCCGTGCTCATCTATCTTTCCGACCATGGAGAGTGTATGGGTGAAGATGGCATGTACACACACGGTGCCGACCATGAAGCTTTGCACAAGCCGGCTTGTTTCGTGTGGTTCTCCGATTCGTATATGGCTCGGCATGCAGATAAAGTGGAGGCTTTGCGGAAGAACAGGTTGAGGAAATACAATTCTTCTTTCCTCTTCCATTCCGTTTTGAGTGCCGGAGGTGTGAAGTGCGATGTGTTTGATGAAAGCGAGGACATATTCAGATGAAAGAGACTATGAAAGAGCGGATAGTTTGGATAGATTATGCCAAGGCGATAGGCATCATGTTGGTGATATTGGCGCATACACAGGTTACGCCCTTCGTGACCGATTGGATCAGTGTGTTCCGCATGCCGCTGTTTTTCTTTCTCTCAGGCTTTTTGTTCTCGTTCGACAGGAATCCGGATGCGAAAGCGTTTGTGCGAAAGCGTTTCCGTCAGTTGATGATTCCTTATGTGTGTTTCAATCTGCTGACGTTTGTCTTCTGGTGGTTCGTTGGAAGACATTATGGTGCTGTTGATGAAACGACGCTATGGTATGAGCCGTTGGTGGCAGCACTGTTTTGCAATGCGCCGGACATGGTGCACAACATACCTTTGTGGTTTCTCTTTTGTCTTTTCCTGCTCGAAGTGGTTTATTATTTCCTCTTTCGGAAACTTGGATTCCTTCAGCGTCTGATTGTAGTGATGATGATAGGCATGTTCGGTTTTTTGAATGCTTATCTAAACGTTTACGTGCTGCCATTCAGTTTGGGAACAATGATGATAGGAATGCTCTTTTACTGTGCAGGAAGCGAACTCAAGCAACTGTTCCAATCAAATGGTCTGATGGGGTTGTTGGCATTGATTGTAGTGACGGCAGCAGCGCTGATGAACGAGCGCGTCTATCTTTACCGGAACCAGTATGGTAATGCGATGTTTTTCTTATTGGCAGCCTTCAGTGGCATTTACATGATGAAAGTGTTGTGTGAAGGTCTTTCAAAGCGTTTCGGGCGCTGTCGGTGGGTGGAATATATGTCGAAAAACACGTTGACAATCTGCGCGCTTCACCTCACGAACTATACGCTCATCAAGGGCTTCACCGTCTATGTTTTAGGCATTCCGCTATCGGTTTATGAGGGAACCATTCTTCCGAATCTCCTGCTAACTGTCGGAGGAATACTGCTTTGCATACCATCTATTTATGTTCTTGAAAGATTCCTACCTTTCGTGATAGGCAGAAAACGTTAGCGGACGATGGCTATCTTGCACACAGCGCCTTTTTTGCCTTCGCTCGTAGCGGTATGAACCATATACACACCGCTTACCACCGGCTTCCCCTTCATGTCTTTTCCGTCCCATGTAAACATGCCTCCGTTGCTCCGTCCCTGGGCTACAAGTACGCCGTTGCTCGTGAGAATCTTCACGTCAGCGTCGTAACTGAGTCCGGTGACAATGATTGGTCCGGTATAATCCGGGCGCACGGGATTGGGATAGGCATACACGTTGTCGCTCGTCATCTCTTCGTTCGGCACATTGGCATCGCTCATATAAGAGCAGAGTCCTTTGTCCGTGCCGAAGAAAACTTCGCCAGTATGGTCGTTGATGGCTATCGATTCGATGTTGTTGGAAAGCAGTTGGCTGTTGGTTGAGAGAAAGTGGTGTATTTGCGTGTTGTTGTCTTTGCTGATGAGATAGACGCCGTTACCGTTGGTTCCGAACCATTTGCGACCGCCACCATCTACCGCGATGCACGATACGTTCACGCCGTCGAGCAGGTAGTCGGCGAAGTTGGTGCCATCGTTGCGTGGCACTTTTATCTGGTTGATTTTGTCCGTATAGCCGTTGGCGATGTCCTGTGCATAGACCACCATCACGCCGGCATCCGTTCCCACCCAGATATTGCCCGACTTGTCTTCAGCGATACATTGTATGAAGATGGGCGAGAGCGTTGCTCCGTCTTGGTTGATGAACGATGTGAATGCCATCACGCCGTCACTTTCCGGCTGGTAGGCGAAAAAAGCGGGGAAGTCCCAGTGGTCGTTGACCATCCACAGCAGGTTGCGGCTATCGAAAAACATCCCTGCCATCGCGTTCATGCTCCTGCCGTTCTTGCTCAGGAAAATGTCCTTGTGCAGCGACTGCCATTGGTTGTCATTGCCAAGTTTGAAGAGTGATGCTTGTCTGACGCGGGAATTGAATGCCCACAAATTGCCTTGGCTGTCGTATTTCATCGTCGGGACAACCACATAGTCGCGGTTGCCGCTGATGGCAGGAAGCAGCGGGCTGTTGTCGATATTATGGTGTTTTGAGAGTTTGCCGTCGATAAATTCATAGATGCCGCTCTTTCCGCTCACAGTCACATGGCTGCTGTTAGTGGGATCGACATCGATGCTGAGCATGTCGTTGTATTGATGTCCGATGCGCGACTGGATATTCTCTTCGAAGCATGTCCATGTGTCACCGCTGAACGATTGTACGGCAGCCGGACGCCCCAGTTCGCCGTGTGCGCTATATCCGCCACCGACGGAGTAGAGTGTATTGTTGGTGAAGCGCATGAAACCGAAGTGGTTGTATTTCGGACCATCCGGACGGATGCCTTGAACCGTGATGGTTTTCGAACCGCCACTCTCGGTGTATGCCATCAGCGAGCCGTCGCTGTCGGCAGTCCACCAGCACTTGTTCTTCTCGTCATACACCGTCCGCTTGTCGAAACTCTTCGGCACATAGTCACCACTGCGACTCCAGTTCTTCTTGTCCAACAGGTTCACCGTCAGCGGTGCCGACCACAATCCGTCGGTCTCGGAAGCGGCAAAGATATTGCCGTTTTCGATGTAGCAGTAATTCACCTTGAAGCCCAGGTTGTAAGAATCGCTCACCTCCACGTTCTGCACATTCACCTTCACGATGCCGAACCCCGTTGCCAGATAGGCATACTGCCCCTGTATATAGACGGTGTTGACGGTCTTGTCCTGCGTCATCGACTTGTTGTAGTAGTCGGACAGGTTTTCCGTCTCTCCGTCAGTGGAGAGCACGTCCATGTTCTGGTTGTCGTAGATGATGAGTAGCTTTTTTGCTGCCGGGCAGTAGTTGATGTGTGCAATGCCACAGTCGGAGAGCGCATTGACCTTGTCATACACCTGCACGCTCTGGTCGTTGACGTTGTATGAGAACAAACCGCCCGAGCTGAGCACGTAAACCATACTGCCCGCAGGTTCTATCTCCGTGATGTCGCGATAGGCGTAGTAGATGTTCCACGAACCGATAACTGCCGCATGGGTGGCTATGACAGCCCATGCCATCAGCAAAAAAGCAAATATGCGTTTCATCAATTTCTCTTTATCTGTCGAACAACATTTTGTTGTTCCTGTTACGTTCATACTCTATCAATTCCTGTTCCCGTTCATAGATGTCCGTTGAGGGTCTGGGAGCGTATTGATCTTCTTCATACGTCTCTTCCTCCGGTACACTATAACTATAGTCATTGTTTCTGTACATCTTCTCTATCTCAGCCTGTTGCCGTTCCCGCATCAGCTGATATTTCTCAAGGGGATTCTGCCTTCCACAACCGGTGGAAAGAAGTATCGAGCACCCCAGAAGAAATGTCAAAATCCATTTAACCATAGCCAGATGAAAGTGTTTTATATTAACGCATAAAAAGCTTTTTTATTATCCATGCTGCATGATAACATGCCCCGAAATTGTTTACAATTTTCCACATAGGACATACAGCGAATGCAAAATTAGTAAATAAAAAGGAGAAATCAATCGTTTAGGCTTAAATTTTTAATTTTATATAGATATAAACGATGAAAATTAAACTTATTTTTGAATCAACTTTCAATTAAAAAGTAAAGAACGTTAAAAAAACGACGGGTGTCCGAAAATTTCATGAATCGAACTTTTCAATTCTGGAAAAACAAATGAATAGTTTTTGAATAATAACAGCAAAAAGACACTCTCTTTCAGTGAAAATTGAAGAATTGTCGGGCGAAAGTTGAACTTTGACCTCCCCAAAGTTGCCCTTTCAGGACGCAAAAGTTCCCGTTTTGGAGGTCAAAAGTGGCACTTTGGGAAGCGAAAGTGCCACTTTCAGGGGCAAAAACCTGCATTTTTGGAGCATATTCTTGATTATTTTGTAAATAGTTTTCGTGTGTGTTTCTTTTAATTAGTTGATGGATAACGTTTTACAAACTTCAATGCGCGAGGTTTGCCTGTACAGGTGCGAGGGAAAGTTCGGTGGAAAATATCGCAAGCATTCGCGTTAATAATTGTAAAAAAACGACAGGAAATTTTTTTCGCCCGTCCAGTTTTCTTTAATGTTTTCCGTTTTTCCCTTCTTTGTCTTTTCAACTATAAACACGCGCTTTTTTGTTTTTAAAAAGAAAATAACTATCTTTGCACCAGTAAATTATGTTGGCATGAGAAGATTGGCGTTTATTCTTTCCCTTTATCTTTTCATAGGATTTGGAAAAACGGGAGCCCAGCAGCTGATACTGAAGAGCTATGCATGGCAAGGCGATTCTGTCTGCCAGGCAGTGAAAATCGTGCCGCCCATTTATTCATTGTGGAAAAAGAACTGTTTACTGTCTCCTCCCGGACAAGATTTGGCGGGAAGCATCATGTTGCAAAATCAATATGCTTTGGTGAATGAAGTCGATGTCTCGCCATTTCGTTGCGGTCCGTTTTGGGTTCCTGCACCTCCCCCTTTATTCGAAAGCTGCACCCAATATTATGACACGGTGGGAGAGGCTTTCTTATGCGGGTTCATAGAAGGGGCTGTCAATGGGGTCTTTGATGCACTGATGCCTTCGAAGCCTACCAAGAAAGAGCGGCAGAGGGCATTGGCGAAGAAGATATTGTCACACTATTAGTTACACTTTTTTGTTTCGGGCGGTTCGATGCACCGATTGACTCCGATGTTGGGTGTTAGACCGGACGGAGGTGTATAATGATGATTACAGTTTTTTGTCTTTCAGAAACTCCGCGAGCTTTTGCATGGCTCGTGCGCGGTGAGAGATTTGGTTTTTGATGTCTGCTCCCAGTTCGGCGAATGTCTGTTCGTAGCCGTCGGGCTGGAAGATGGGGTCGTATCCGAAGCCGGTGGTACCGCGACGCTCGCGGATAATCTGTCCGTTGACGATGCCCTCGAATTCCCATCTTTTTTCCATATAAAGAGGAATTTCTGTCGTTGTATCACTGGCGTCGATTACTAATGAGATGACTGTGCGGAAGCGGGCTGTCCGGTTGTCTTCGCCATCGAGTTTGCGGAGCAGTTTTTTCATGTTTGCTTCGCTATCGTGGCTTTGCTGCGGGTCGCCGTCGATAGCGGCATAGCGGGCAGAGAGTACGCCTGGTTCGCCTCCGAGCGCCTCCACTTCGAGTCCCGTATCGTCGGCAAAGACAGGTATCTTCTCGTCTCTGAAATAATGGCTCCACACATATTCTGCCTTCTGGTGGGCATTTCCTTCGAGCGTATCGGAAGTTTCGGGCAGTTCTTCATGGCAATTGATGTCGGCAAGTGAGAGGATTTTGAACTCATTGCCGAGGATTTGCTGTGCCTCCTCCAGCTTATGCTTGTTGTTCGTCGCAAAAACAATCTTTTTCATGCGGGTTTGTTTTCTTCTGTTTTCTTGGCTTTCACTTTGATAGCGTCGAATCCCTTTCCATAGACGCCGATGACCGAACTTTGCGAGACGAATGCGTCGGGGTCGATGGTCTTGATGATGCGGAAGATGGCAACGCTCTCACGCTTGCGGGTAAGGATGCAGAGCACCTTCGTCTCCTGTCCGCTGTACCAGCCTTGTCCGTCGAGCAGCGTGATGCCGTGCGAGGTTTCGGTGCCGATGGCTTTGGCTATCTCGTTGTATTTTTTCGAAAAGATGAGGAATTGCACGGATTCGCGCCGCGCGTTCATCACGTAGTCGAGCATGAAGTTCATGACCACCATCGTGCAAAGTCCGAACACCACCATCTGTGCGCGCTGGAAGAGTTCGCCGAAGGCAGGGATGAAAAGACAGCTTCCGATGATGCACAGGTCAACGGTGATGAGTACGCGTCCGAGCGAAATGGGTTTGTATTTGTTGATACAAGCGGCGATGATATCCGTTCCGCCCGTGCTGCCGTTGTTGAGGAACACGACGGCGAGCGCCACACCGAGCATGATACTGCCGATGAGGAGCGACATGAAGTCGTTGCCTTCGCCCATCAGTTTGATGAGATTGCCGTTCTCGTCAGCCACCAGTGTCTGTGTGAAACTGAGCATAAACGAGAGCATGAAGGTGGCGTAGATGGTCTTTGTCATGAATCGGAAACCGATAATCTTCAGCGCAAAGACCAGCAGGATGGCGTTGATGCCGAAATAGGTGTACTGAAGGGGGATGCCTGTGGCGTAGAAAACGATGGCAGACAGACCTGTTACGCCGCCCGATACGATGTGGTAGGGGAGCAGAAAGAATGTCCATGCCAGTGCGTAAACGACCGAGCCCAGTGTGATGACGGCATAGTCTTTCAGTTCACTTTTGAATTGTTGTTTGGTAAAATTCATATATTTTCTGTCTTCGATTATTCTTTCGTTTCTCTTTTTGCCGTCCGAATCAGCCTTTCACCACGATGTTGACGATGCGTTTCGGCACGATAATCACCTTCACCACCTGCTTTCCTTCCAGATATTTCAGCGAGCGCTCGTCGGCAAGTGCAGCCTTTTCAATCTGTCCGTTGTCGGCATCGGCTGGGAAAAGCATCTGGAAACGTGCCTTTCCGTTGAACGAGATGGTGAGTTGCATTTCGCTTTCCACCAGATATTTCTCGTCCCATTGCGGCCATTGTGCATCGCAGACGCTACCTTCGTGTCCGAGCATTTCCCACAATTCTTCAGCGATGTGTGGCGCAAATGGTGCCAGGAGCACCACGACCTGTGAGAGCAGTGTGCGGTTGCGGCACTTGAGTTGCGTCAGTTCGTTCGTACAGATCATGAAAGCGGAAATGCTGGTGTTGTAGGAGAACTGCTCAATGTCCTGCGAAACTTTCTTGATGAGCTTGTGCACGCTCTTCTGTTCGTCGGCTGTCGGCTCACCGTCCCAGTGGCTCTTGTCCTGCCAGTAATTGTCTTCGGGCGTGAAGAGTTTCCATAGTTTCTTCAAGAAGCGGTGGCAACCGTCAATGCCGTTCGTGTCCCACGGCTTCGATTGCTCTACCGGTCCGAGGAACATCTCGTAGAGGCGGAGCGTGTCGGCGCCGTATTTCTCGACAATCATGTCGGGATTCACCACGTTGAACATCGACTTCGACATCTTCTCAATCGCCCAGCCGCATTTGTAGTGGCTGCCAGTGGAGGCTTGACTGCCTTTTGTGCCGTCTTCGAAGATGAATTCAGCGTTCTTGTATTCCGGGTTCCACGCCTTGAAAGCCTCGATGTCGAGAACGTCGTTCGACACGATGTTCACATCCACGTGGATGGGTGTGACGTCATACTGGTCTTTCAGTCCGACCGATACGAACGTCGGTTGGTCTTTCGCGTGCTCGTCGTTGATGCGATAGACAAAGTTCGAGCGTCCTTGTATCATGCCTTGGTTGACCAGTTTTTTATACGGCTCGTCCTTACAGCTGGTACCGATGTCGTAAAGGAATTTGTTCCAGAAGCGCGAATAAATCAAGTGACCGGTGGCATGTTCCGTTCCTCCGACGTAGAGATCGACGTTCTGCCAGTATTCATCGGCATCTTTCGACACGAGCGCCTCGCTGTTGTGCGGGTCCATATAGCGCAGGTAGTAGGCAGAAGAGCCGGCAAAACCCGGCATGGTGTTGAGCTCGAGCGGGAAAATCGTTGTGTGGTTGATGAGCGATTTGTCCACCACGCACTCCTTCTCGGTGTCCCAAGCCCACTTCGTGGCGCGTCCGAGGGGCGGCTCTCCGCTTTCCGTCGGTTTATATTCGTCGATTTCAGGAAGCTCCAGCGGCAACTTCTCGATAGGCAACGCGTAGGGCATACCTTCTTTATAATAGACGGGGAACGGCTCGCCCCAGTAGCGCTGGCGCGAGAAAATGGCATCGCGCAGACGGTAGTTCACCTTCACACGTCCGAGGGCGTGCGCCGTCACAAACTCTTTCGTGCGCTGAATGGCATCTTTCACGCTGAGTCCGTTCAGCGAAAAGCCGTCCAAGGTCTTCACACCGTCGCAGGGCGAATTCATCACGGTGCCCTCTTTGGCATCGAAACTCTCCTCAGAAATGTCGGCACCTTCAATCAGCGGTACGATAGGCAGGTTGAAATGTTTGGCGAAAGTGTAGTCGCGAGAGTCGTGGGCAGGTACCGCCATAATCGCTCCCGTGCCATAGCCAGCCAATACGTATTCGCTGATCCAGATGGGAATATTCTCTCCCGTGAACGGATTGACGGCATACGAGCCGGAGAAGACGCCCGTCACCTTGTGTCCCATCTGGCGCTCACGCTCCGTGCGCTTCTTCACATAATCCAGATATTCATCGACAGCCGCCCGCTGTTCGTCGGTCGTCAGTTGGCTGACCAGTTCGCTTTCGGGCGCCAGGACCATGAACGTCACGCCGAAAATCGTGTCGGCACGAGTGGTGAAAATCGTAAACGACAGGTCGCTGCCAGCCACCTTGAATTGCATCTCCGTACCTTCGGAACGCCCAATCCAGTTGCGCTGCGTCTCCTTCAGCGAATCGGTCCAATCCACCTGGTCCAGTCCGTCGAGCAACCGCTGTGCGTATGCCGAGACACGGAGGCACCACTGGCGCATCTTCTTCTGCACCACAGGATAGCCGCCGCGCACCGAAACGCCATCTACCACCTCGTCGTTGGCAAGCACGGTGCCCAGTCCGGCGCACCAGTTCACCATCGTTTCGCCCAGATAGGCGATGCGGTAATTCATGAGCACCTGCTGGCGCTCGCATTCGTTCATCGCCTTCCACTCGGCTGCCGTGAACGAAAGTTCTTCCGACTGTGCAGCGTCCAGTCCTTCAGTGCCTTGCTGTTCGAAATGCTCGATGAGCTTTGTGATAGGCTGTGCCTTGCCACAAGTGTTGCAATAGAACGAGTCGAACATTTTTACGAACGCCCATTGCGTCCACTTATAGTAATCAGGTGCACAGGTGCGCACCTCTCTTTCCCAGTCAAACGAGAAGCCGATTTTGTCCAACTGGCTCCGATAGCGGTCGATATTCTCGTTGGTCGTCTTCTCAGGATGCTGACCAGTCTGTATGGCATATTGCTCAGCAGGCAGACCGTAGGCGTCGTAGCCCATCGGGTTGAGCACGTTGAATCCCTTCAGTCGTTTGTAGCGTGCGTAGATATCCGATGCGATGTATCCAAGCGGATGCCCCACATGGAGCCCTGCTCCCGATGGATAAGGGAACATGTTGAGTACATAAAATTTCTCACGCTGCTTGTCTTCTGTTACCCGATAGGTCTTCTGTTCAACCCATCTTTTCTGCCATTTTTTCTCAATTTCGCTGAAGTTGTAATCCATATTTGTAAAGTTCCGGTTTCTTAAAATTCTTTTTACCCCGCAAAATTAAGTATAATTTCCGAGATTATAAGCCTGTATCATAAAGAAATTTCATTTTTAGTGCTGAGGTGCCGCCCATCTTGAACAAGTGCGCCCAAGGGGCAAGGCGGCGTTTTGTCTTCAAATCGAAGTCACATCTTCTTATTATTGCGACCTCGCTTCACAAGGTTTTGCATGCGGGTGATGAGGTCGTGATGGTCGGAGAGCAGGTTCCACACGCCGTCTTCCGACAAGACGCCACGCTTCAAATCGGCAGGCAACAGCCCCTTTTCATCGTCAGCGAAGTCCTTTTTCCACTCATCGCTGCCATAATATTCACCAAGTATGGTCAGCGCCTCTTGCATTTCCTCATACTGTTTCAGGGCAGTTGACAGCCTTTCTGCCGCTTGCGAAAGCTGGTCAAACCGTTCTTCCATCGCCTGAATGCGCTCTATTTGTTCATTGTTGTTCTTCATGGCATGAATGATTTGATGCAAAAATACAACGAAGTGGGCACAAAACAAAATAAAAGCCCGTTTTTATTCGGAACAGAACCGCCAAACGATAACACATTTATACATCTTCCGCTGTCGGGAAGGCGATTATGCAAATAAGTATTTCGATTTCCATACAGATGTATATTTATGTAGAAACATGTCCATTTCCGTATATTTATGTATATATCGGGGCGAAACATGAATAAATATGTTAATCTATTGGAAAAATAAAGCAATTATTTGCAGAAAGAGAGAGTCGAACATATATTTGCACCGAAGGCAAGCCGATGGAGGCAACAGAGAAAAACTGCCGCACGTTCCTTCTCGGGCGGCAAGAGTTTAATCAATCAATATCTATTATTAAATTATTAAAGTAAGACGATTATGAAAAAGGTAATGAATTTGAAGAGCATGATGCTGGCAGCGCTGGCAATGTTCGCAGTGAGCACGATGGCAGTAAACAATCATCACGATGGACCGGTCATCAACCAACAATGGGAAGTGGAAAACATCGCCGCATTCTTCAATAACGACAGCGCTCAGCTGGAGAAATACAGCGGCGTAGTGATTGACCTGACGGAAGCGGGCACCTTCCGCACTTATTACAAGTTCAAGGAAGACGAGAAATGGTACACGATGGGAAGCGGTCAGGCGGTTATTGAGCCGACCGACGAGACAACGGGCACCATCAAGTTGCAAGACGTAACCTTCAACTACACCCTGTCTGGCGAAAACCTCACGCTGACCAACGAGTCCACGACATTGAATTTGAAGCAGACGTCGGGATTCGCTGCAGCGCCTAAGACAAACACGACAGAGTAGGTCTCTGTCCCCGGGCAACATCTTTGCCCGCATTGGTGCAAAGACGTCCGCCTTTCAGCGCGGCACAGTCAGAAGGATTGCACATCGAACGCTGGAGATGGAAGTAAAACCTATCCATCCAAACCCAAGAAGTCTCTCACCTCTTTTTCTCTCGGGAGGTGGGAGATTTTTTTGTTTTTCGTTTTTCCTATTTTTTAGGTTTTCGGCTTCCCCTTTGTCATCTCTCTCCATTGTTTGTTTCGTGTAGGGGCGGATTGGTGTATCCGCCCGAATATTTGCATCATCGGACTCGCGAATTGTTAAAATCGGGGCAGATTTTAAGTTAAAAGCGTTAATTTTTCGGCAAATATCTTGACAACCGATTTTTCGGATTTTAGAAAATGGAAGGCGAGAGGGATGGTATGTTTCGTGGAAAGATATACGGTTTTGCTGTCGGTTTCGCATAAATGTTGCAAGAAACTGCCTTTTCTATGCGCAAAAGTTGCACTTTTGGGAGGTAACAGTTAGACTTTTGGAGGGTGAAAGTTGAACTTTGAGGGTGCGAAAGTGGCACTTTCGCGCGCCCATCACCATCTTTTTGCAGCGAAAAAGCGGCATCGTCGCTGTAAGATTCTTTGTGTCAGACGATTACGGATGTTGCTGAAAACGGGCGGTTTTTCCGACCGCAAGATTTTATTTTTGAAATATTGCAAGCATTTGCATCGGGCGCGCCAAAACGGGCGTTTTTTAGTTGCAATATGAACACTACGTATCACCCTCGCCATTTCGTTCAAGCCGACACGCCGCCCGGCTCCCCACATCGTCTTCCCGCAGGGGCAAATCGGCGTGTCAAAACGTATAATTCTATGTCAAAGATTTGGTGGTTTGTAAAGATTCAACTATCTTTGCAATGATAAACTTATCAAACGGAAGGATGGACGAGCTGAAAGACATTTATTTAGCAATAAAGACTGATGGTTTCAGGCAGTCAACTCTTCTGCAGATAGATCAACTAATTAATGAAATACAGAATGGGACAAGAGACTTTTATCGCTACGATTCTCCAGAGCATGCAGGATTCTGCACGGCAGGTAAGGTCCTCATTGGGGCGGCCATCGTCGCAAGCTACGCGACAGCAAGCATTACGGCAGGTCGCAATGCTGAAGGCGGCAAAGGAAGCCCGGCAAACTGGGAAATAGATGAATATCAGGAGACGCTCATAGAGCAGTGGGCTAAAGCCGCACAATTGTGGGTTGACAATTCGGAACAGATTCTCATTGACACCTTTGGACCGAAGATAGCTCAAGGTGCTGAAGCAAAAGTTTATTATAGGGATGGCGATACCTCTGTCATCAAAGAGCGTGCCTCTATTTATTCAACTACCCAAAAGGCTCTTGATGCCATCGTGCTTCATAATTACCTATTCCCCGAAACAGCTATGCATGTAATTGGATTTACACGTGATAGTGATAACCTCATGCGTATTATCCTTACGCAGCCATATGTTCGTTGCCAGAGGTTGGCAACGAAAGAGGAAATAGACAATATGGTGGCGGCAAAGGGATTTCGCGACAATTGTGACGGACAAGGCATTAGCTATATTTCAGAACGCTTGGCACTCGAAGATATGCACCCCGCAAATGTTTTTATTGATGATGTCAGTTCACGTCCGATTTGCATTGATTGTATCGTGAAATTTAGATGAGGGGGAGTTATTGTCCAATAATGGCATCAAACCTCGCAATTTGTTTTGGAATAAACCGTTGAAAACAAAAATGGACACACAAATTTCGGTAATTAAGAATAAATCATTATCTTTGCAGCCGAAAAACAAGGATAGCCTTGCTTTGCGGCAATAGCTCAGTTGGTAGAGCACGACCTTGCCAAGGTCGGGGTCGCGAGTTCGAGCCTCGTTTGCCGCTCATTATTTTGTTGGTTTTCACAATGCCGCAATGGTGGAATTGGTAGACACGAGGGACTTAAAATCCCTTGGCCAGTAATGGCTGTGCGGGTTCGAGTCCCGCTCGCGGCACATCAAAAAATAGATTGATTATGAGAAAACTCCTTTTTACAGTTATTTGTTCAGCATTCGTTTTATTATTCAATTCGTGTAGCAGTCAGCTGAAACCGCTCGCGGCAGAACAGTTTTTCACGACACCGACACCCATGGAGGTGAAGGGTGGGCAGATTCCCGTGGTTATCAACGGAAAGATTCCTGCCAAGTGGATGCACAAAAAGGCTGTCATAACGATGACTCCGGTGCTCGTCTCGGCTACGGGAGAAGAGCTGCAGAGAGGTGAGAGCGTGACTTTCCAAGGCGAAAACGTCATAGACAACCACCAGGTCATCTTCAAACAGCGGGGAGCCAACTTCTCCCTGAACCACGCATTCGACTATACGGACGCCTATCGCAACAGCAACCTGATGATGAAATTCCAAGCAAAAGTGGGCAAGAGAAGCGTGAACCTGCCCCACCTGCATCTCGCCGATGGTGTGATGGCTACGTCGGAATTCTATAAAAGAATACTCGACGAGGACGGCTTGTGCCTGTCGCCCGACTCGTTCCAGCGAATCACCAACCAGCGTTACGAGGCGACGGTGAAGTTCCTGGTCAATCAGGCTGAACTGCGGAAGAGCGAGTTGAAAAACAATTCCGTGCAGGAGTTTGTGGCTTTACTCAAACGAATCAATGCCGACCGGGAAAAGCTGAACCTGAAAAACGTGGAAGTGCAGGCATACGCATCGCCGGAAGGAGGATTCTCGTTCAATGACCGACTGGCAGGAAAGCGGCAGGATGCCAGCAAAAATTACGTGGAAGACGTGTTGAAACAAAACAAGGTGGACGCCCAGGTGGCAGCACGCTACACAGCACAGGACTGGGACGGATTCCAGCAGCTCGTGAGAGCCTCCAACATCCAAGACAAGGAAGTCATCCTGAGAGTGCTTTCGATGTATGACGACCCGCAGCAGCGCGAGGAGAAAATGCGCAATATGGGAGTCGCATTCAGAGGACTGGCAGACGAGGTGTTGCCCGAACTGCGACGCTCCCGCCTGATTATCAACTATGAAACAATCGGACGTTCGGACGAACAAATCCGTTCGCAATATCTTTCCGACCCTCAGAAACTCTCGGCGGAAGAGCTGCTCTATGCGGCAACGCTGACAGATGAAAGGGCTGAACAAAAACAAATCTATCAGAAGATAACGCAGGTTTACCCCGCCGATGCCCGTGCATGGAACAATCTGGGCGTGTTGGCATTCAAGGAAAAGAATCTGGCTGAGGCAAAAAAATATGTTGAGCGCGCGCTGCAAGTCAACGGACAGCTGGCGGAAGCCCGTGCCAACAAGGGACTTCTGACGTTGGTAGATGGTGATTTGGCAGGGGCGGAAACCGAACTTTCGAAGGCAGCCGGCGGCAATCGTCTTGATGAGGCGACAGCCATCCTCTGTCTGGCACAGGGTAAATACGCAGCAGCGGAAAGTCTGCTGGCTGACAAACCGACAAAAAGTGCACTGCTGGCATGTATCCTCAACAAGCATTACGCCGAGGCAGAAAAGATTTTGGAAACAATGAAGAATGCAGATGCCACGACCAATTATCTGGCTGCCGTGCTGTATGCCCGCGAAGGAAACAACCCGTCGGCAGCAAACTGTCTGCAGCGTGCTTTCGCGCAAGATGCGTCGCTCAGGGCAGTTGCCGAGAAAGACATCGAATTGAAGAACGTGACCAAATAGGAAAAAAGCATGCGAATCATACGGTCTCTGGCAATAGCGGCAGCAGTTCTCCTTCTGGCTTCATGTGGCGGGAAAAGCGGTTATTTTAAGATTGAAGGCCGTTTTCTTCACATGAATCAAAGTGAGCTGTTCGTCTATAGCCTTGACGGTACAATCAATGGATTGGATACGATTAAGGTGCAGGGCGGACGCTTTGCCTATGAGATGCCTTGTGAGAGTCCGACGGTGTTGGTCATGGTGTTTCCAAACTTTTCAGAGCAGCCTGTCTTTGCTGAGCCAGGCGGAAAGGTGGAAATCAGTGCCGACGCGTCTCACTTGAAAGAAATGGAGATGACGGGAACGAAGAGCAATGAGCTGATGACCAAGTTCCGTCTGCAGATAGCCAATTCCTCTCCGCCGGAAATCTTGAAACATGCCGAAAATTTCATCAACGACCACCCGGAATCGCCCGTTGGCGGATATCTGGTACGAAAATATTTCTTGCATGCTATGGAGCCCGATTATCAAAAGGCTGACAAGTTGGTGGCAACCTTGCTGGAGAAGCAGCCCAAAAACGGTCTGCTCGTTCAGATGAAACAACAACTCAGCGTGTTGAAAAGAGTCGGGAAAAACGTCGCAATACGCTCGTTTTCAGCAAAAGATGTCAACGGGAATACGTTCTCTGACAAGCAGTTGAACAAAGGAGTCGCCATAGTCAACGTGTGGGCATCATGGAATCATGAAAGCACGACGTTGCAACGGCAGTTGAAAAACCTGAAGCGAAAATACGGAGAGCGGCTGACGCTGCTAGGCATCTGTATTGATGGGGACGTAAAAAAGTGTAAGGAGATTCTTGAGCGGGACACGATTCGCTGGACGACGGTCTGCGACGGAGAAATGGTTGACGGACCGTTGCTCGAGACGCTCGGACTGATGGGGATTCCCGACAATATGCTCTTGAAGAATGGGCGTGTCGTGGCACAAGGACTCGACGAGCAGACCATCAAGGAAGAGTTGGAGAAATTGTTATGACCCCGCTTATTTGAAGAAGTGCAGGATAAAGCGCGCCACCTCTTTTCCCAAATGTTTCTTTTGTTCGATGGAGCGCCATGCTGCATCAATGACCTGCGGGTCTTCTCCTTCTGAGTGGTATTCCAGAAGGTGTTGCTCATATTCGGGCACATACTCCGGATGACCTTGGAAGGTAAGGATGTGGTTGCCTATGCGGACGGCATCGTAGTGGCAAAATTCGCTGCTTGCAAGACAGACAGCATCATGGGGCAGAGCCGTCACTTGGTCGTGGTGATTATAGAGCAGACTCAGCTTTTCGTTCGGAAAGAACTGCTTCATGTTGTCATCGTCAATCTCAGACTCCCGAATTCCCATGCCCCATCCGCCGGGATAACGCTTGACATCTCCTCCCAGCGCAAGACAGATGGCTTGGTGACCGAAACAGATTCCAACCAGTTTTGTCTGCTGGCGTGCAGCCCGCTTAATCCATTCAAGCAGGTTTTCAATCCAGGGCAGCTGCGCATAGGCGCTTTGGTTGCAGCCCGTAATCAAGTAAATATCTTCGGGCGACAAATTCTCAGGGAGTTCTCCCTCAAAGGTGCGAAACTCCTCGAAGGTCACGTCTTCGGACACCGATGAGAAGAGTTTCGTGAACATCGAAGTATAGGATGGGATATACTCAGGCAGCAGTCCCGGGAAAGTGTCGCACAAAAGGATATTGATTTTCATGTTGCTTGTCGGAATTAAAGCTGTGCAGCAATGTCTGCGTTAAGATCCTTGATTTGTCTGGGTGCCTTGATGACGGTATTTTCCCGATTGATGATAAAGTCGCAGGGAATGCTCTTGACCGTCGCCAGATATGCCTGTGTGCGTGTTCCGTTGTCGCGGACGCATATCCACGGCAAGGCAGCAGTCTGTGTCTTCCAGAAATGTTCGTCTTCATCGAGCGAAACTTGGTAGATTTCCAATCCCCGGTCATGATACTTGTTGTATAGTTCGCGCAGCATCATGATGCGCTGCGTGGAACCCTTCCCGGAAAAGAGATGGAAATCGAGCAAAACAACTTTTCCTGCGAGGTCGGTCAGTCGGCGGATGTTTCCCTTATTGTCGGTTAGGGCAATATCGATTAAGTTCGCCATCGACACTTTGTCGGCGTCAATTTCTATGCTTTGTTCCTGATTTTGCACGATGCGCTGGTCTTTCATGTTTTGGAGCGCGATGTTGTGGAGGTTCTCTCCGCGCAGTGAGCCTGGATAGTAGGTGTCCCAGCTGGTGGCAATAGCGGCGAAAGCCTTGACATCGTCAGGATTCTGGCGTGGATCGAACACCATCAAGTAGGAGTTTCCTACGACAATACCCTGGAAGAGCGCAAAATAGGCGTACGACTTCATGGGCTCTTTATAGATAAAGTTCTTTTTGATATCGTCCTTGTAGGTGTCTATCATCTTAAAAATACTGTCTTCAACGGCATTGATTCCCAGTTGCGGATTGTTGACAACGGCTTGTGCTTGCGCCTGCAGTGCCATTTGGCGAAGTGTGAGTTCCTTGATTTTCAGGTTATTCTCAGAGCCTTCAATCGTGTATTGGGTTGCCATGGACGGGTAGGCGGCATTGACGTTGACGGTCTCCGTCGAATCAATGGCGACGTTGATGATCTGACCGGCAATTCTTAACCGGTAGAACTCAGGGGCGTCTGGTGCAACTCCATCGAAAGAAAAGCCTCCGTCACCATCCAACTTGACGGAATCAATGATTTGCGGACCGTCAAGCGACATGTTTTCAAAATAGAGCACCGAGTCTTTTGCTTGTGCGATTTTTCCCGTTACATGGAATTTCTTTTCCGAACAAGCGGTCATGGCTGTTACGACGAGCAGTGCATAGGCTGCCTTTGAAAGCGATTTCATTGTCAGTTTCATATTTCTTATTGTTTTGTTTCTCGTTTACTCTTTCGCCTGAGTATCAGGCAAACAATGTGGCGCAAAAGTAAGAAAAAAAATTAAGTGCCGCAAATAAAAGCCCGACGAATGTTCTACGGAAGGTGTATTCTGTGTTTGATGTAGGATTGCCGAACCAGCAGGAAATAGACGGCAACACCGGCAATATGCACGATGACCATGCTCCAGAATGCAGCACCATAGTCGAAAAGCTCAGCCAACACGCCGCCGAGCAGGATGCCCAGGCCGACGCCCAAGTCCCATGCCGTGAGCAGGGTAGAGTTGGCTGTGCCTCGCTCGTTGTGGTGTGCCATACCGATAATCATGTTTTGGATGGCTGGCCACATATGACCATTACCCAGTCCGATGAGCAGTGCCGAGCCATAATAACCCCACATGCTGTCGGAGATGGTAAAGAGCGTATATCCGACCGTGGAGATGAGTACGCCCTCGCTGGCATTACGAATGAGGCGTCCTTTGCGCAGCGCGGTGGCTCCCTGCAGACGGGAGAGGATAAGACCTAAGGAGAGGAGCATGAAATAGGTGCCTGTGCCGCTGGTGATGCCCAACCGTTCTTTGCCGTAGATGGCGAGGTAGTTGCTCAGGATGCCGTAACAAAGTCCGAAGCAGGCGATGGCGAGAGCAAGCGTCCAGCCCCGTAAGAGGAAAAACCGGTCGAGGGAGAGGGAACGTTTGCCGCTTTCCGGTTCCCGCTGCGGAGTCTGTGTGGTCGCAACCACAGCCATACCGAGAAAGGCAACGACAAATGCCATCCAGAAAAGCATCTCGAAATTGCCCGTCATTTTATAGACGGAGATGCCGATGGTGGGTGCTATGGCTGTGGCAATGTTGTTGCTTATCCCATAGAATCCGATTCCTTCGTTTCGCCGACTGGACGGCAGCACGTCGATGGCGATGGTGCTGTTGGCAACGGTAGCGCCTCCGAAAGGTGCACCGTGCATGGTCCGGACAATGGTAAAGAGTAAAAGGGTGGAAGCGGCGAGGTAGCCTAAAAAGAAAACGACGTTGAGCAACAGGCAGAAGAGCAAAACTGCTTTTCGCGAAAACGTGTCAACGATGTAGCCACTGAACGGGCGGAACAGCAGTGCCGTGATGGTGTAGCCCGAAAGGACCAGTCCGATGACGTCTTTCGTTGCCGCAAAATGTTCGCTCAGATAGAGCGGCAGCAGTGGCGTGAGCACATAGAAAGAGAAGTTGAGGGCGAAGTTTGAGAACATCACCTTATTATAATTAGCGTTCCAAAGCCGTTCTTTTTCCATTTTCATTCTTCATTTTTGCGACAAACGAGAAGGATGTGTTGCCGCTTGTTAGTTGTTGTTCCAAAAACATAAATGTCTCCTCCATCTTTCAGGTGGAGTTTTTGTTTCAGTTCGTGAGCGCTCATGGGGAAGTTTCTGACGCTTACATTGGCTTGTCGTATGTCTGCAAAAAGGGTTTCGAGCGATTGCTTATTCATCGATGAAATGGCGGAAATTTGAAACTTCCGTCCAGGAAACGACGGGATGTTTTTCTCTGAAACGAACAAGTGGCTATGCGGTGCGATGGCAGCCACGTCCCACCGGTGAGCCACTTCATCGAAACAGCCGGCTTTCATGACAGAACTGTTTGGCTCATAAATGAACTGTCCGCAGGCTGGTTCGGCAAATGTTCTTTCTGCAGGTTTTGTTTCCGGGAAGAACTCAAACACGTCATCGTCGTTCGCACAGACGACACGCAATCGTCGTGCATCTTGGCGTGACAGCAATACCAGCAGTTCCTTGCACTCGTTCTTCGTGCTGACAATATGCACTTCGCAGACATGCTCCAGCTGTTTTGTTGCCTCTCTCCAGTCGAACATCGGCGAGAGTTTGAGCAATAGGTAATCGCATTTCGTCAGTAAATGTCTGTGCAGAGAGACCACGTCGGGCGAACAGTCTTCCAGCGCATAGGTTCGTCTGCCGTTCAGGTCGCGTCGTGCAGGGTCAAGAAACAGTAGGGAAACGTGTTCGATGGAGTTGATATAGTCGATGGAATCGGCATTTTTTATATCAATATTGTCAATTCCGAGTATTGGCATGTTGTGTGTTGCCAGTTCGCAGAGGAGCGGTTGTTGTTCCACATACACGGCGTGTTCAAATTCCCGTGCCATGAATGAGAAATCCACTCCGTATCCTCCCGTTAGGTCAACCATCGTCTGCCGGCTGTTCAGCTTTCGGCAGAGTTGTGCTTTGTATTGTGCGGTGTGCTCGCTGGAGCACTGCTCCATATTCAAGTGTGGGGGATAGATGATTGACTCGGTTGCTGCCCATGTCGGCAATTTACGCAAAGCCGTTTGCCTGCCGCTGATTTGTTCGAGAGCAAACGTCAGGTCAACGCCTTCTGGAACGCTTTTAAGAGCCAGTTGGCGCACGTCGTCTTCCACGTGTTCTGCGATATATGAAGCCGTTTCTCGATTCATGCCTGCAAAGGTACGATTAAGCGAGAACAAAACAAAAGAAAGTTTTTCTTTTTTTTTGTCGAGCGTGAGTGCCTTGGGCGTGAGCCAAAGACGATTAAGCGAGAACAAAACAAAAGAAAGTTTTTCTTTTTTGTCGAGCGTGAGTACCTTGGGCATCAGCCAAAGACGATTAAGCGAGAACAAAGCAAAAAGAAACTAATTCTTTTTGTGCTTTTCCAAAAGGGAAATGGTTTTTTCTTTAAAAGAAGTAGCCAATTGAAAATAAATGATTATATTTGCAGTCCAAATGATAGAAATAAAGCATACGGTTATGAAAAATTTCTTGTCTATTGTGGCTGTCTTGATTTTGATGGCAGCATGTTCGGGTAATAAAAAAACTGCAGGAGAGTTGATGAAAGACGAGTTGCCTTCTTGGGGAGCTGCCGACATTGAATTGGTTCACCAGAAAGACACGGCACAGTTTGTTTCTGACCCAGACGGGTTTATTCTTCCGAAAGATAAGGACAAGCTGAACAAACTCATGAAGCGCCTGGAGAAGAACAGCCAGATACGTTCGGCTATTGTAGTGGTCGGACGTGCAAAGTCGGCTGACTTGAACAGTTTTGCCGAAGAGTTGGGAGAGCGTTATGCAACGGCTAACGGACCGCATCGCGACATGGTGATTGTTGTTGCTGTGGAAAATCGTCAATGGGGCATTTTCAAAGGCAGAGGCATGGGGCATGAGTTGCCCGACAGCTTTGCTGCGAAGGTGATGAACGAAAAGCTGATGCCCAGCATGGAGCGCAACAATCCGAATCAGGGTGTCGTAGAGATGTGCAAAGAACTGTACGATAAACTCAACAAGAAAAAGGACGAAGAATTTACTCAATGAATTCATTGATATCTCCCAAATATGTTTTCATAGGGTTTTGTGTCCTTTTCCTCTGTATCTTTGCTTTAGGCGGTAATTGTGGAGGCAGCCCGGAGAGAGAAGCGGTTCGGGAAGAGAAGGTTTGGAATGCGGAGAATATTGAAATGGTTCATCTGCGCGATTCCGACCAATATGTTTCTGATCCGGATTCCATCATGGACCCTATCATGCGCGATTCGGCGAACATGTATCTGAGGAAATTGGAGACAGAATGCGGCATACAGTCGGCGTTCATCATTGTCAGGCGAGTGCAGAACCAAGATGCGTACCGCATGGCTCAGGATGTGGGCACCAAGTATGGCGTGGGAGGAAAGGAATCGCGCTCGGGACTGATTGTTGTCATCGCGACGGAAGATAAGAAGTATTCGATTGCACCGGGGCAGGGACTGGAAGCCTATCTGACCGATGCGCTTTGCGGGGAAATCGGACGGGTGTATATTGCAGAGAACATGAAGCTCTACCAGCCTAATCTGGCGGTGGTTCAAACCTGTAACGTCATTTATAACAAGATGAAGACGGGAAAGGTTGTGATGACCGATCCTTCTGAAGAACCGGGCAGTTCGTTCTGGTCACTGGTCATTACGGTGGGTCTGTTCACTGCTATTTTTATTTTCATACGCAGGGCGATGAAAAACGGTGGCGGATTTGATGGAGGCTATGGCGGTGGCAGCTTGGGCGGCGGTCGTTTCGATACCGACGGAGGGATTCGTTTCCCGCGCGGTCCAAGATACGGCGGCGGTCGTGGAGGCTCCTTCGGTGGTGGCAGCCGCGGCGGGTCCTATGGGGGCGGAACGTTTGGGGGCGGCGGTGCCGGAGGAAGCTGGTGAAAGAAGTAAATATCAACCATAAAATAAGAAAAACAATGAAAAAGAAGAGTTTTATTGGATTGGCAGTGGTTGCTGTAATCGTCTTGATGGCAATTTCTGCTTACAACGGAATGGTAAGTTCACAGGAGAAGGCTACACAGACGTGGGCTGACTTGCAAGCCACTTATCAGCGTCGGGCTGACCTGATTCCGAATCTCGTCAACACCGTAAAAGCTTACGCCAAGCACGAGAAGGAAACATTCGAAGCTGTTGTCAACGCAAGGGCAAAGGCAACGCAGATGAATATCGACATCTCCAACGCCACTCCGGAGCAAATCAAGCAGTTCCAGGAGGCGCAGGGCGAACTGAGTTCGGCACTCAACAAGCTCATGGCTATCACCGAGAATTATCCTGAACTGAAAGCGAATGAAAACTTTATGGCGCTGCAGGACCAGCTTGAGGGTTCGGAAAACCGCATCAACGAGGCACGCCAGAAGTATAACAAGGCAGTGACGGACTACAACACCGGCATCCGCAGCTTCCCCAAATCGCTCTTTGCCGGCGTGTTCGGATTCAAAACGATGGATAAGTTTGAGGCTGAAGCCGCTGCGCAGAAAGCTCCGACCGTGAATTTCGACTAACAGCGTGAGCTGACATGCAGTAGAAAAACCGCACTGAAGGGCATACCTTCGGTGCGGTTTCTTTTGTGTAAATTCGGAAGTATGGGAAATTACACATTATGTTAATAAGTGTTTAAGTAGGCGTTTGTTAAGTTTTTTTTATTATTTTTGCAACCAAATTTGACGAGTTTGTTATAATGAAATAAAGCAATGCTTTAGAAAGGTAAGTCTATATAAGCGTATGCACACCTTATTTTATATAATGACGGAAATTGATTTGGTGGTGTCGATCGTGTTCTCGATACTCCTTTTCTTCGTGGGACGCAGCATCACAAATCCTGCCTTCCGCTTCCAACGGGTGGTGTTCCTCGTCCTTTCGTTCTTCGTTGCTGCATATTTGGCGATGGAACTGGGATTCTCCAAATTCAATGACAACCACCATGAGGTCCTGTCAATCGGCTCTTTGCTCATGATTTATTTCCTTTATGAGAGTTACTTCTTCTCGTTCACGGCGCTGTTCCATGCCGATTATCACAAGCAGAAGAGCTATCTGATTATGCTGAATGCCCACGTGCTCGTCATAGCCCTCCTTGCCTGGTGGAACATGTCGAAAGGGGATATTCACTCCTATTTCTCGCTCACGGAGTTCGCCGTAGGGGCTTCTCGCACTAATCTCCACTTCAGTGCACGCCTCTATCTCTTTGTCATGCTGCTGTTAAACATCATTTTCATGGCGCATCTGATTTATCAGATTTATAGGAAATACAGCCATGTGGTCAACGAGCTGAACATTAACACCTATGATAATCACGAGAAGCGGATGAGCGGCTACCTCATGTTCTGGGGAGTAGGCATTATTATTCTTTTCGTCGGACAGTTTTACAATTCCATCCTTTTCCATATTGCCCTCAGATTTCTATTGCTGGCACTGATGGTTGCAACCTTTGCCGGGCATTTGAAGTTCCGTCAAGCCATCATCAAATACGATATTGTGGACAGGAAATTGAAGTTTAAGGACTTGGAGCGCAATGTGGAAGAGTGGCTTCAGCAGGAACCTTTCCCCCTGCTGCAAAACAATATAACGATGGACGATGTCGCCGACACGCTGAATATATCGCGTGACGACCTTTCCAGTTTCTTGTCCGACGAGTTGGGTATCTCATTCAACGGATGGCTTGCAGAAAAGCGCATTACGCGCTGTGAGCAGCTTCTTTTGAATACCGACATGACGCTTTCGGAGGTTGCTTATGAATGCGGTTATGCCGATTTGCCCACGATGAGCAAGGCTTTTAAGCGGAAATATGGCTTCCCACCCAGCAAATTCAGGGTCTATAAAGACGCTAAAAAACTGATGCAGATGCACGAAAAGCCTATGAAGTAGGCAAAGAACGGGAAAGAGATTCCAAAAAACGCTCCATGGATGCGGAAAAATTCGGATAAAATTATGTGGTTTTTGGTAACGAAAAAGCTTATTTTATTGTAACAAATAAGGAATTGATATCTGACAAGCGTATTTTTCGAGGTGGGAGGTATATTTTTGTGTAAATGCCTTTGAATGGCTGTAAATAAAGCGTTTTTCGGTGATTTTAATATTTTAATTTATCATTAAAATCTGTGTGACAAATCGCAAAATCATGTTATGACAAGTTTTCAAATGTGTGTGACAACCTCCGAAAGCGAAAAAACCGATACCTTTGCATCAGAATTATATAGACTCGTATTTTTAATTATTGCCTGTGAAGGTAGTAACTTTTAAACTTAAACATTTCACTTTTTATTTTAAAAGCTGAGAGTAATTTTTTATAATAGATATTTTTTGAGTAATTTTTTGCTACATTGCAGTCGAGATGATTCCGATGTAGCATTTTTCTCTCAGTCTAAGGTTGTAAATTGACGAACAGAACATGATATATAAGGTCAGACGCATGTATAATGCAGGAAGTTCTTACCAGACACATGAGTTAATTTGAGAGAGACAGACTTAAATTGATACACAAGTTACGAATCAGATGCGGACTTCTCATTTCGGTGAGCGGTTCGTATTTTTTTTGTGCCTATACGCCAACCACTTCAGTCGGTGTCAATTTGGCGGCATCTGTTTGGTGGATGGTCCAGAGAGGGGAATGTGATTGGCGACGACTTGGTCTGAATATTTGTTAAAACTACGCTTGCGTTGCGAAAAAGCGCAACATGTTAGCTGGCAGTTGATGAATTAAAAGTGAATATAGCGTGAATAAAAGGTGGAAATCGGAGCTTTCCGGATGCAAAAGTCAGGGGGCTATTTTCCAAAAGTTGAACTTTGGGAATGCGAAAGTTCAACTTTGAGGGTGCGAAACTTCAACTCTCAGGTAGTAAAAGTTGCACTTTTGCCGACCCTTTTGTGAATATTTCCGGTATATAGGGTAAGTTTTGGGCGTTCTTCGGGTGTTTTTAGACCCTCGAAACCCCGATGAAAACGGGAATTTTTCGCAGAATCGCCTATCTTTTTCTCGGTGGGCTGATTGTCCGGAGTGACAGAGAAAAGGGCAGGAAGGGCGTTAATTTTTTTAAGAAAACAGCAAGTGTTTTGCTTCCATTTCGTAATTTGCGTTCTTCTTTTCCGGTGAAAAATGCGCTCGGCGTGACACATTTCAGGCGTGTCTTGTCGGTGACGGTAATAGATTCGTAGTGTTTTTTGAAAGGGAAGCAGCGGCGTAAGGGACACGAGGCGGGTCCTGTTTCTAAGTGTCTGGTATGCGCCGTATGGAGATTGTTGGAATTTTGTCAGGAAAAAGGCAGCGGCATGTTGTTTCTTGAGTGTTGTCTTTCTTTCCCTATATAATAATTATGTGTGGGAAATGTTTCGTTTTGTGCCGTTTTTTGTTTATCTTTGCAAATAATTATCAAAAACGGTAAGGTGAAAACAGTTCTGATGCGTCTCGTTCTTGTCGCTTGTTTCTTGTGCGGCTTCCTTGATTCCCATGCGGGCATCAAGCAGCAGCCGGTGGCTTTGTGCGGTGAGAAAGCAGACCTCTTGAGGGGGTGCGACGACAGCGACAAGAGTGCGGTTGAAGGCTGCCGTTCATCGTTCCGCGACATGTTGCGCCCGGCGTCATCGTCACATCGCGTCTGTTCATCACGTCCTGTCCGCCTGTTGCCCACCTATGGCGGAAAGTCAGGGTCATATACAAGTCCTTGGGCAAAAAGTAAATCGTTAAATCTTAGTAAGTATGCCAGTTTACTCCTGTCGCGACATTGCACCTATTTTCGCGCTGGAGTTGCGTCTCCGCGTCGCTATTACGTGATTACGCTGAGGCGCTTGCTTTGTTAGTAAGTTCTTTCCGTAGAAGAAGTGGAAGAATCATTATTAACAAAAAACATTGAAACATGGCAAAAATAAAGAATTTACGGATATGGGAGACCCTGCGTTCCGATAGCCGTATCACAGTGAGCAGTTCGTTGTTCGGGCTGCGAACCACGGTTGTTTATCAACCGACCGGCAGCGTGGTGGATGCACGACTGCTGGAGTACACACCTGCTGACGGCGAGCGACTTAAGAAAATCCTCGAAGCGCCTCGCGAGTCACTCATCAGTGCGATTGGCGAATTTCACCCTACGCCGACCGTAAACGGCAATTACATTGCAGAGGTTTGCGTCTCGAGGGACCAGTCATTTGTCGCTTTGCAACTGAGTCAGTTCGTGCGCATGAGTTATGAACCTGTCACGGAAGTGCTCACCTTCGAGGGTGATGAGGCGCTGTTAATCAGCGAGTTATTCTAATCATTCGGTCCGCCGCTGCACATAGGTGGGGCGGCGGACCTTAAAATAAAGATGGTCAAATGAATTTTACGGCAGAGAATATCTTTTTCATGGGTGCGGTGCTCGTTTTCGTGAGCATAGTCATCAGTAAGTGGGGCTATCGTTTCGGAGTGCCCACGCTGTTATTGTTCCTTTTCACGGGCATGCTTTTCGGCAGCGACGGCTTGGGATTGCAGTTCCATAGCCATGAAGATGCGCAGCTCATCGGTATGCTTTCGTTGAGTGTCATCCTGTTTTCCGGCGGCATGGACACCAAGCGTCGCGACATCGAGCCGATAGTGGCTCAGGGGCTGATGCTCTCTACCGTAGGCGTGATTCTGACGACGGTCATCACGGGACTGCTCATCTATTACCTTTCCGAATGGACACAGCTCGACATCGGTCTGTCGCTTCCGTTGTCGCTGCTCTTGGCTGCCACGGTCTCATCCACCGATTCGGCATCCGTTTTCAACCTGTTGCGCTCACAGGGCATCGGGCTCAAGCACAACCTCCGTCCGACACTCGAGTTAGAGAGCGGGAGCAACGACCCGATGGCATACGTGCTCACCATTGCGCTGGTCAACCTGATTGTCTCCGCAGGCGAGTTTTCTGGTATGGAGTTGGCGACGAAAATCGTTGCCCAGCTGGCTGTCGGTGCGCTCTTGGGCTATCTGAGCGGTAGGGCATTGGTGTGGATTGTGAACCACATCAACCTGCCCAATCCGTCGCTCTATCCGGTGTTGGTGCTGAGTATGATTCTCATCATCTTCACGCTGACCGACCTGCTGCACGGCAACGGCTATCTGGCGGTGTATGTTGCCGGACTGGTTGCGGGCAACAGCCGGCTGTCGTACCGTCAGGAGACCGACACTTTCATGCAGGGGCTCACGTGGCTTTTGCAGATTGTGATGTTCCTCACGCTCGGTCTGCTTGTCAATCCGAGTCAGATGGTCCGTGTGTTGCTTGTGGCGGTAGCCATCGGTCTGTTCATGATGTTTGTAGCGCGTCCGATTGCCGTGTTCCTGTGTCTGCAGCCATTCCGCGTGCCGGTGAAAGCCAAACTCTTTCTTTCCTGGGTGGGCTTGCGCGGCGCCGTCCCCATCATTTTTGCCACTTACCCAGTCATTGCGGGCATCGAGGATGCCGATTTCCTGTTCGATGTGGTGTTTGTCATCACGCTGCTCTCGCTCTCGCTGCAAGGCACCACCATCACGGCGTGCGCCCGTTGGCTCGGACTTGCCACGCAAGAGCCGAAGACGGGCAATGAGTTTGGAGTGGAACTGCCCGACAAACTCGGGTCGCGACTGTCAGAGATGACGCTCTCCGAAGCCGATCTCGCCAGCGGCAACCACCTCTCGGACATGCATTTTCCTGAAGGGACGTTGGTCATGATGGTTAAACGCGGCAATAGTTTCATCGTGCCCAACGGGCGTCTGGAGCTGCGCAAAGGCGACATCTTACTGACCATCGAAAGTGACGAAAAGCCCCATTCCATCGAGGCATAAAGGTTAAATCCACTCCTCTTTGTGGTGTGGTGAGAAAAATTGTGCATCAAAAATTTGGAGATGCTTTGGCGAAGTTTTAACTTTGCAGGCAGAAAACGTAAAAAAGAATAAGATATGAACGCATTGATTTTTTTGCGGCGATTGTTGCCGTTGCCCTGATAGGTTGGGCTTTTGCAGAACTGAAGAGTAAGGCTTGCACTTACCATAACGACGATGCTGAGTTGGAGGCACAGCAGCGTGTGCTTGACAGCCAGAAGGCGAATGATTACACCGAACAGGACATCAACGATGTGGTGAAGAGCATCAGCACCAAGGGCTTTGATGCCATTTAGTCAATCTCACCTTATTTATTATATAGGGCGGACATACCTCTACAGCTTTACAGGGTAGGGGACGGTTGGTGTGTCCACGCCTGAGAAGGAAACAACCCGGGGGATGTGAATCGGGGAATCCTTATTCCCGTTCCCATGACCGATTGGGGATTATTTTTTCTTTTTCTTCGGTTTTCTTCGTGCCCATCCCTCTTCCGAGAAGTCGGGCTCTTCGCCCACGAGTTGGATGTCGTGTCCTTGGAAGAATTGGCGCCAGTCGTCTTTTCTGCCACTTTCCATGCGGATTTCCCGTTTGTTTTTTCTTCCTTTGCGCTTGCTGTTGCGCTCTTCTTTCGGCGGGGTTTGCTTTCCGTGCTTTGCTTTTCGCTGTTCTTCTTTGTCGTTGGCATCGTTGCAGCGCACGTTGCGGTTTCTGTAGGCGGCACCGTTCAGTCCGTCCATCACGCGCCGTGCATCGCGTTCAGGCACTTCGATGTAAGCGATTTTTGCGAGCAGGTCGATATGTCCCACAGCCACTTTTCTGCCTTCCACGTTGCGATTGATGAACTGCATGATTTCGCCCGGGTAGAATCCGTCGTCTTTTCCAAGGTTGATGAACAGCCGGCGGAATCCCTTTTCCGGTTTGCGGTTGCCGCCGTCTTTCCCTTTGTTCTTCTCTTTTTTCTCTCGTTTTGCGGGTTCCGGCTTTGATATTTCCGGAGCATCCGCATAGTAGGCGAGGAATTTCCCGAACTCGAGTGCGACAATCTTCTTGATGAGTTCCTCCTTCTCCATGTAGTCGAAGCGCCGGTTGATGTCAGCCATGAAGGGCGCAATCTGCTCTTCATCGACGTCGGTCTTGTCGATTTGGTCCATCACCTTGTAGAGCTGTTTGGTGCAGATGTCTTTCGGCGATGGGATTTCGCCTTCCACAAACTGTTTTCCGATTTCCTTTTCGATGGCCCTGATTTTGTGTTTCTCACGGCTGTGGACGATAGAGATGGAAGTTCCCTTCTTCCCTGCGCGTCCTGTTCTTCCGCTGCGGTGGGTGTAGTTTTCTATGTCGTCGGGCAGTCCGAAGTTGATGACGTGCGTCAGGTCGTTCACATCGAGTCCGCGTGCCGCCACGTCGGTGGCTACGAGCAGTTGTGTGAGGTGCTGCCGGAATTTCTGCATGGTCAGGTCCCGCTGTTGTTGCGAGAGGTCGCCGTGCAGCGATTCAGCGTTGTAGCCGTCGCGTATGAGTTTGTCTGCAATCTCCTGCGTCTCGAGTTTGGTGCGGCAGAAGATGATGGCGAATATGCGCGGGTAGTAATCCACGATGCGTTTGAGTGCGAGATATTTGTCTTTGGCGTTCACCATATAATAGATATGGTTGACATGTTCGGCGCCCTCGTTGCGGCTTCCCACCACGATTTCCTTCGGTTCGTGCAGGAAGGTCCGTGCGATGCGTTCAATCTCGCGGCTCATCGTGGCAGAGAATAGCAGCGTGTTGCGCTCTTCCGGAACGCCCGAAAGAATCTCGTCCATATCCTCCTTGAACCCCATATTGAGCATTTCGTCGGCTTCGTCGAGCACCACGTTGTGCACGTCGTCCAGCTTTGCCACGCCCCGTTTCATCAGGTCGATGAGTCGTCCCGGCGTGGCGACGATGATGTGCACGCCCCGTTTGAGTGTATTGATTTGGTTGACGATAGACGTTCCCCCATAGACTGCCGTCACGCGGATGCCCGTCATGTATTTGGAAAAGTCTTTCAGGTCGTCGGTGATTTGGAGACAGAGTTCGCGTGTGGGACTGAGCACGATGGCTTGCGTCTTTTTCTCAGCCGTGTTGATGCGTTGCAGCAGCGGTATTCCGAATGCAGCCGTCTTTCCAGTTCCTGTCTGTGCGAGTGCAATCACGTCGTTGCGGTTGCCCAGCAGATAGGGAATCACCTCTTCCTGGATGGGCATGGGTTGTTCGAAACCGAGTTCTTCGATGGCACGCCGTATCTCTGCGCAAACTCCTAATTCTTCAAATGTCTTCATGTAACGTCTTTTTAATCAAACTTTTAAATCAGGCTGCAAAGGTACGATAAAGCGAGGATAATACAAAATAAACGATATTCTTTTTACAAATTCTCTCATCGTTACTTTTGAGAAGTAACACCGTTACCTCTAAGAAGTAACGCCATTAGTAACAAAAAATCCGCAATGGCTTATAGCGCATTGCGGATTTTCGCGTAACAAAACAACGCTCTTATATAAAGGGTTGATTATTTAACGAGGATTTTCTTACCGTTTTGAATAACAACACCTTTGTAGTTTTTATTAACTTGTTGTCCTGCTGTGTTGTAGATAGGAGCGTTTACGTCCAATTCTTCAGCATTGATAGTATTGATAGCAGTTGCACCATCAAGCTTATAGGTAGAAGTGTTCTTCAGACCTGTATTGCCGAAGTAAGCGGTGATGTTACCAAGGATAGCCAACTCCTTGCCGATGTTTTCACCATTGTCAACAACGTTGATGGCTTCCTTGTTGCTGTTAGTCAGCTGAACGGGAACAATGTTGGCAAAAGTGGTCTCGCCAGCAGTAGCAGCCAAAGCAACATTGGAGTTTACAGTAGGAGTCTCCTCAACGGCATTGTTCTTGATAGAGCCTACGATGATGCCCTTTACCCACTGATCAGCAGCCTCATAGCCTTTAGGTAAGTTCAGAATATCCTCACAAGTGAATGGATTTGTCTCAGAGCCGTCACCTTCAGTTTTTACGAAGGTCTTGCTAACAACAGCACTCAATACGCCACCCTTTTCAGCAACAGCCTTTACCGTGCAAGAGTTTTCAATGGTGATAGGAGCTGTATATTCCAGACTATTTGAAGAAGGGTCAGTACCGTCGGTGGTGTAGAAGATATTGACACCGTCATCGGCTGTAATGGTTACCTGTGTGCTGCCCTGGAAAATCTCTGTACCAGAAATCTCAGGAACGTTGATACCAGAAGCCTTGAAGATTTCAATCTTGGTAATCTGGGTATTGTGAGTGCTGGTCACTTTCAGAGTGTAGATAGTACCAGCTGCCTGCTTGCCACTTGCAATAAGATAAGTATTAGTCTCCTTAGCACCAGCGGTCTCGGTACTTACAGCATCGCTACCAACAAAGATATTCTGCTTAACATTAGCAGAAGCACCACTGTTACCAGTAACAACAATCTTCTCAACATCGAAAGAGAAAGCGGGAAGAGTTAGGTAAGCATCCTTCTTACCCAAAATAATGTAGTGACCAATGACCTGTTTTTCGCTATCCTGGATGTTGTTCAGCTTATAAGAACCACCGCTGGGAGCATACAGTTTGATTTTGTAAGTACCATTTGTAAACTCTGTCTCTGCATTTCCTGCAGTAGAAGGAATGTCCCAACCGTTGTCAACAGGATAGAAGTCCAATGTCACTTCCTGTGCCATTGCGTTCATACCAATCATAGTCATAACGGCTACAAAAAATAAACGTAAAGTTTTCATCATAATTTAATGTTTTTGGTTAATAATAATAGTGTTGTTAATAATTTATTGATGTGCAAAATTAGGTATTTCTTTTGAACTATGCAAACATTTTCGTAAACAAAAAGATTTTTTGTTTATATTTTGCTTTTTCGCTGATTTTTAATAACTTTGGCTGCGTAACGAAATGGAAGAAGATTATGGGAAAACGTTTTAACTGGTCAGACGAATACTGGCTGCTGCTCATGCAGCTCTATCTGAAAAAGCCGACAGGCTTGAAACCACTATACTCCCGCCAGATGGTGGAACTGAGTATGGAACTGCACATCCCTCCGCAGATGCTCTACGAACAGATGTTCCGTTTGCGGCAGTTGGACACACCGCAACTGGAGCGTCTATGGGCGAAATATGCGAAAAGTCCGCAACGCCTGGCGCGCGGAGTGAAACTGCTCCGCCAGATGAAAGGCTTCGGACAGGCAGGCATGTTCTACGACGGTGTGGAGGAAAACGAAACATTCGAACGCGACTTCCGCCCGATGGAAGGACATCCCCACCTCAAACCCGCCATGCTCATCCTCGTCCTCGACCTCTATTTCCGACTGACACCCAACACGATGGTGCCCGAGACACCGGAGATTATCGAACTGGCTAAGAAGGTGAAAATCAAGCCCGAAGAGGTGGTGGAACTGATGGAATGCTACCAGCACTGCGACCCTTACCTGAAAAGGAACGCGCCGGCAGACCATCCACTGATGGCGGCGTGCGAGCAAACGTGGAAAAGGTTTGGCAACGACAGTCCCGAGAAACTGGCAGCCTTGGCAGCGCAAATGGTGGAATACTTTAAGTGAGGGGGAGTTTTTTGGAAAGCGAGAACTTGAACAAGTTTTTATCTCAACTAGTTTATAATCTCGGAAATTTTATCTAATTTTGCACATTATATTAAAGAGCGTCTCGTTATGCCTCAAAAACTTGTCAATATACAGGAGCAGAAACAACAGCAGGTGCAGCGTCTCACAGCGCAGCAAATGCTCAACGTGCACCTGCTGGAGATGCCCCTTTCAGAACTCGAGCAAAGCGTCAATGCCGAGATTGATGACAATCCGGCACTTGAAATAAACGAGAATGGGGGAGAACTGAAAGGACAGAACGAGGAAGCGAGAGACGATAGCACAGAAGAAACCTTCGAACAACAGACAGAACGGGAGGAGCGTGCCGATGCCTTGGATGCAGCGTTGGAAAGCATCGGGAGCGACGACCAGATGCCCGACTATCACAGCCCTTCATACGGCAAGCAGACAGCCGAATATGAAGAAATAGTGTATGGAGACCCCGTGTCGTTCTATGACAAACTGAGAGAACAGATGGGTGAGCAAATGCTTACCGAGCAACAACGGGAAATCATGGAATATCTCATCGGCTCGCTCGACGACGACGGACTGCTCCGGAAAGAACTCGACACCATCGCCGACGAACTCGCCATCTACCACCACATAGATGTGAACACGGCTGATATAGAGGAAGTGCTGCATGTCCTGCAAACGTTCGACCCGCCAGGAATTGGGGCGCGCAACCTGCAGGAATGTCTCCTGCTGCAGATACGGCGCAAGCCAGACTCTGTATGGAAAGAACGTATGGAGAAAGTGGTGAGAAACCATTTCGAAGCATTCACGAAAAAAAACTGGAACAAGATTGTTGCTGCACTGGGACTGACCGACGAGCAGGCAGAAACCTTGCAGATAGAAATACATCGACTGAACCCGAAGCCCGGAGCAGCGTTGGGAGAAACGGAGGGCAGGAGCATTCAGCAAATAACGCCCGACTTCATCGTGGATACGGGCGACGACGGAACGCTTACGTTTTCCCTTAACCGAGGCGATATTCCGGAGTTGCACATCTCGCCCACCTTTACCGAACTGCTGAAAAACTATCAGGAAAATAAAGAGACGATGACTCGCAAAGACAAAGAGGCGCTGCTCTATACAAAAGAGAAAGTAAGCAAGGCGCAGGACTTTATCAATGCGGTCAGACAACGGCAGATTACCATGGCCACGACCATGAGGGCGATTATCGACATACAGCGGAAATTCTTTCAGGAAGGCGACGAGACAGAACTCCGCCCGATGAAACTCAAAGACGTGGCAAAGCGGACAGGACTGGACCTTTCTACCATCTCGCGCGTCAGCAATCTTAAATATGTGGAGACACGCTGGGGAATCTTCCCGCTGAGATTCTTCTTCAGCGAAGGCTATACCACTGCCGACGGCGAAGAATTGTCAACACGGAAAATGAAAGTCATCCTAAAAGAAATCATCGACAGCGAAGACAAGGACGAGCCGCTGAGCGACGAAGCGCTCACTGCCATCATGAAACAGAAAGGTTTCCCCATCGCCCGACGCACCGTGGCAAAATACCGGGAGCAGATGGGAATGCCCGTGGCGCGGATGAGGAGAGAGCGCAAGAAGAAACAGGAAAGTCATGAATAAACGGTTAATCATACAAGCAGCAAGGGTGTTGAGCATCATCTTCACACCTTTCTATCTGCCCTTGTTGGGGCTGGCACTGTTGTTCGTGTTCAGTTATCTTCGTATGTTGCCGTTCATGTATAAGATGCAACTGCTGCTGTTGGTATATGTCCTGACGATATTGATGCCCACTTATCTGATACGTCTTTACCTGAAATATCAGGGGTGGAGCCATTATCACCTTGGACAACGGGAGCGACGGATGGTTCCCTACGTGATTTCCATCCTCTCTTATTTCACCTGTTTCTATCTGATGAATATCCTGCACGTGCCCCATTTTGTCAGCAGCATACTCGTTGCAGCCCTTCTGATACAGATTATCTGCGCCATCATCAACGTGTGGTGGAAAGTTTCGACCCATACCGCAGCGATAGGTGGAGTGGCAGGAGTCCTGATTGCCTATGCGCATCTCTTCTTCTTCAATCCCCTTTGGTGGCTGTGTCTGGTGATATTGCTCGCAGGACTGGTTGGGTCGAGCCGCATGATTCTCCGTCAACACACGCTGCTTCAGGTAGTCGTCGGCTTCCTGACAGGATTCGTCTGCGCCTATTTTTCCGTTATGAAATTATCTATCAATTTAATTATATGAAACCACTTGTAAGTATTATCATGGGCAGCACCAGCGACCTGCCCGTCATGGAGAAAGCCATGAAACAGCTGGAAGAACTGCAGATTCCTTTCGAGGTGAATGCCCTCTCTGCACATCGCACCCCCGATGCCGTTGAAACTTTTGCTAAGAATGCTCAGGAACGAGGCGTGAAAGTTATTATTGCCGGAGCCGGAATGGCTGCCGCCTTGCCTGGAGTGATTGCGGCTCAGACAAACCTTCCCGTCATCGGAGTACCCATCAAGGGGATGCTCGACGGACTGGATGCGCTGCTCAGTATCGTGCAGATGCCTCCGGGAATACCTGTGGCGACGGTCGGTGTGAACGGTGCAGCCAACGCGGCAGTGCTCGCAGCGCAGATGATAGCGCTGGCTGATGCGGATATTGCCGTGAGGGTAGCCGAACAAAAAAAGAAACTCGGGGAAAAGATAGAGAAAGCAAACAAAGAACTTGCTGAAATAAAGTATCAATTCAAAACCAATTGAATACAGCGAAAAGATGACAGAACAACCTTTCGGATACAAGCGACGGCAAAGTGACGAAGTGTGTGTGGGCGATTTGCGCATCGGGGGCGATAACCCTATACGCGTTCAATCGATGACAACCACTTCAACACTCGACACAGACGGGTCTGTGGAACAGGCTTGCAGGATTATTGATGCCGGCGGTGAACTGGTGCGGCTGACCACACAAGGGACAAAAGAAGCGGAGAATCTCAGAAACATCAGTGCCGGTCTTCGGGAAAAAGGCTACCACACACCAATCGTTGCCGATGTGCATTTCAATCCCAATGTGGCTGAAGTGGCTGCGCTGTATGCGCAAAAGGTGAGAATCAATCCGGGAAATTATGTCGATCCTGCCCGCACATTCAAGCAGATAGAATATACCGACGAGCAGTATGCCGACGAACTTCAGAAGATAGAAAGGCGGTTCCTTCCATTGATCAACCTTTGCAAAGCACATCACACGGCACTCCGGATAGGCGTGAATCACGGTTCGCTCTCCGACCGTATCATGTCGCGCTATGGCGATACGCCCGAAGGGATTGTAGAGAGTTGTATGGAGTTTCTCCGGATTCTCAAGCGCGAACGCTTCAACGATGTTCTGATTTCCATCAAGGCATCCAACACCGTGGTGATGGTGCAGTCTGTCCGCCTGTTGGTGGAATGTATGGAGAGGGAACAGATGCACTATCCGCTGCACCTCGGTGTGACGGAGGCTGGTGAAGGAGAGGACGGACGTGTCAGGAGTGCCGTGGGAATAGGAGCCCTGCTGACGGAAGGCATCGGCGACACCATCCGTGTGTCGCTCAGTGAGGAGCCCGAAGCCGAAATTCCCGTAGCCAAGACTTTGGTGCGACTGATTGAGCCTTGTGCGAAACTGCGGGCGATGGCAGAGAATGGGGAATGGAACGAAGATGGGGAATACTGTCGTCTTGATGGCTCTACGCTATGTTTGCATGTTCAAGCCACCGATTGGGAAGAATTGCAGCTGAAGGTATCGATGGCTTGTGGGGCACTGTTGATTGACCGCAAGGCAAAGGATTTGGTTATCACCACCGATGACGCACGTTTCAGCGCAGAGAAATTGCAGGCGCTGGCAGACAATATCCTGCAGGCTGCCCGCATCAAGTTTACGAAAACCGAATACATCTCTTGTCCGGGTTGCGGGCGCACATTATATAATTTAAGGGACACGATTCTCCGTATCAAAGAGGCGACGCAACACCTGACGGGTTTGAAAATTGCCATCATGGGATGTATCGTCAACGGGCCTGGAGAGATGGCTGATGCCGACTACGGATATGTCGGGGCGGCACGCGGACGGATTTCCCTCTACAGACAGAAAGTGTGTGTCGAAAAGAATATCCCCGAGGAAGAGGCGGTAGAAAAACTGCTGCAACTCATTCAAAATGATCAAGTTGCAACAGTTAATGGTGTGAGCGGATAAAGAACTCCCTTATTTCGCTCCCAGTCTTTTTAGCCATTTCCCGCCAGTCATGCAGGCAATGCCGATAACGATGAAGGGGAGGCTAAGCAGTTGTCCCATATTGAGAAGCATGCCGCTTTCGAAATCCACTTGGTCTATCTTGGTAAACTCGATGAAGAATCGTGCGGTGAAAATCAGTGTCAGGCATAGTCCGAAGAAGAAGCCCGTTCCGACTTTCTCAGGTTTCTTTCTGTAAAGATACCAGCCGATGAAGAAAAAGATGAAGTAGCAGATGGCCTCGTAGAGTTGTCCCGGATGTCGCGGAGCATCTGACAGCCCCCGTCCCGCATTTTCAAAGACAAATGCCCAAGGAACGTCGGTCACCTTGCCGATAATCTCCGAGTTCATCAGGTTGCCCAAGCGGATGAAGCAAGCTGTCAGCGGAGTGGCAATGGCGATGTTGTCGAATACGATCCAGAGATTGAGATGTGTGCGGCGATAGTACAGATAAAGTCCCAGCATCAGTCCGAGCGTACCACCGTGTGATGCCAGTCCTTCGTAGCCGGTAAACTTCCATCCCTCAGCCGTATGTTTCATTGGGAGAAAGACTTCGAGGAAGCGGTCCCAACTGCTCAGATATACATCGGGTTCGTAGAAGAAACAGTGTCCCAATCGCGCACCGATGATGATTCCGAGAAAACAATAAATCAACAGCGGGTCGAACAGTTCATCCTTGATTTTCTGTTCTTTATATAGTCGTCGGACGATGAGAAATGCCAGCACGAGACCAATCAGCCAGCAGAGCGAGTACCAACGAAAACCAAAGCCGCCAATCTGGAATGCTATCTCCGACGGTGCCCAGTTGATGTAGTTGATAAAATGCGTCATCATTTATTTATTATTTGTCATTTATCCTTTAACAAAGCGCTACACATTGAACCGGAAGTGCATGATGTCTCCGTCTTGGACGACATATTCCTTTCCTTCCACAGCCAGTTTTCCTGCTTCGCGCACGGCAGCTTCCGATCCGTATTGGATATAGTCATCGTATTTGATGACCTCTGCGCGAATGAATCCCTTTTCAAAATCGGTATGGATGACGCCGGCACATTGTGGTGCTTTCCATCCTTTCTTATAGGTCCAAGCCTTCACTTCCATCTCACCAGCGGTGATGAATGTCTGCAGGTTGAGTAGTGCATAGGCTTTTTTGATGAGTCGGTTCACGCCGCTTTCTTCCAATCCCAGTTCGTCAAGAAAAAGTTTCTTGTCTTCATACGACTCCAGTTCGGCGATGTCCTCCTCTGTTTTTCCTGCGATAATCATAGTTTCTGCTCCCTCTTCAGCCGCTAACTGTTCGATGCGTCGGGCGTATTCGTTACCAGTTTTTGCAGATACCTCGTCCACGTTGCACACATAGAGCACGGGCTTTGACGTGAGAAGGAAAAGATTGCGGGCGGCATCTTGTTCCTCTTTGCTCTCAAACGTGACGACACGGGCGTTTTTCCCTTTTTCCAAAACTTCTTTGTAGGCTTCCAGTACGGTCATGAGCACTTTGGCGTCCTTGTTGCCGGCGGCGGCTGTCTTTTGTGTTTTGGCGAGCTGCCCTTCTATGGTTTCGAGGTCTTTGAGTTGCAGTTCGGTGTCGATAATCTCCTTGTCACGCACAGGGTCGATTGTTCCGTCCACGTGGGTGATATTATCGTCGTCGAAGCAGCGCAGCACATGGATGATGGCATCAGTCTCCCGGATGTTTCCGAGAAATTTGTTTCCCAGTCCTTCGCCTTTTGATGCCCCTTTTACGAGTCCGGCGATGTCAACAACTTCGCACGTTGCCGGCACGATACGTCCAGGGTGAACAATCTCTGCAAGTCGTGTGAGTCGCTCGTCGGGCACGGTGATGACACCGACGTTGGGTTCTATCGTGCAGAAGGGAAAGTTGGCTGCCTGTGCCTTTGCGCTCGACAGGCAGTTGAAGAGTGTTGACTTACCTACGTTTGGCAGTCCTACGATGCCACATTTTAATGCCATATCTTTCAGAGTTTTCTAATTGTGTGCAAATGTACATAAAAATTTTGGATTAAGAGGCTTGTCGAAAAAAGAAATATTATTGTTCATTTGCGGAATTATTTATACCTTTGCACGGATAGAAGGCGACACAGATGAAAAACTGGATGAGAATCGTATTCAAGATATTGAAAGGACTGGGAATTTTCTCAGTCGTGATAGTCGTGCTGACGGCAATCGGTGCCTATTTGCTGAACACACCGGCTGTGCAGAATTACATGATGGGGAAGGCCACCGGATTGTTGTCTGAGAAACTGAATACGCGTGTGAAGGTGGACAGTGTATCGATTGATTTCTGGGGTTATGATGTCTTTCTGCATGGTCTGACGATAGAGGACCAGCAGCATCGTGAAATGTTAGATATGGACGTGCTGGTTGCTGATGTGGATCTCTGGGCGCTATTGAAGAAGAAGGTTATCGTGAAGAGTATCAACATAAAGGGACTGAATGCGCTCTTGCTGAAACCGTCGCCCGACGAACCCGCCAATTATCAGTTTCTTATAGATTCGTTGGCTGGCAGTAGGGATGCGGGAAAGCATAAGCAGTCGAGAAAAATGGAGATTGATATCAGCAACGTCAAGTTGCAAGACGTGCGTGCGCAGTATAACTCATCGGAATTTTCGTTGCGGCAAGTGACGTATAAAAAGCGACGCAAAAACAGGCATGCGGTGGAGATTGAGGGTCTGAACGTGAAGACGGACAATAAGAAGCCACGCAAAAACGTGGGGAAGCCTCATCGTGGTTTCTTCGATGTGGGTCATCTCAACATGACGGCAGACATGAAATTGGAGATTGATTTCCTGAAGAAAGACTCGGTAAGGGCTGTCCTTGAGAAGTGCCGATTGATAGATAAGACAGGAGGAATAGATGTGTCCGATTTGCGCACGACGGTAGATTTCTATCACGACAGTTTGTTTTTCAAGGATATTTTTTTGCAGCAGAAGTCAACGGTCGTAGAAATAGCTGATGCCCGGATGCAGCTGCCCAATAAAAAGACGGGTAGGCGTTTGAGCTTTTCTACCGGTAATATTTCCGGCCGTGCTTATCTCAAGGATATTTCGAGAGCTTTCTCTCCTCCGCTGAAACATTTCAGTCTGCCGCTTAATTTCCAGGCGCGGATGCGTGGTTCGGAGGACGAACTGTCGTTCAGTGGCGTGCGTGTAAAGACGGATGACGGACGGCTCACGGCGAGCGGTGCAGGGAAGGTGTCACAGCTGAGAGGAAAGAAGAAGTTGGGTGTGCATTTCAATGTGAGCGACCTGCGTGTGAAGGGCGATATGAAGGAGAGAATCATCAATCAGTTTGTGGTGAAAAAGCTGATGATGGGACAAGTTCGCAAGTTGGGAAATCTCCATGCCAAGGGAAGTTTCGATGTGCATTGGAAGCGGTTGGACTTTCAAGGGTGGCTTCACACAGCAGCAGGAAGCCTGAACTTCTCGTTAGGCATAGACAATCTTCATAAATATCTCACGGGCAGTGTGAAGAGTGATGCCTTCAAATTGTCGCAAGTGGTGGATCTTCCCAAGTTGGGAAATCTGGCTTGCCAGGCGAGTTTCAAGATTGACATATCGAAGTCGCGCACGGCGAAGATACGCCGGACGCAGGGAGGGAAGTTACCCATCGGAACGGTCGATGCGCAGATTGACGACTGCAGCTATGGGGGAGTCCACATTCGGAATCTGAGGGCAGACATCGAGAGCGACGGCGCCATGGCTACGGGCAACCTGATGCAGTTGGGCAAGCGTAGGGCGCTTTACTGTTCGTTCAGTTTCACCGATACTGACAATATGCGGGATATGAAGATAACGAATCCCGGTATCATGTTCTATAAGCACAAGGACAAGAGCGGACAGGAAATGACCGAAGAGGAGTTGTTGCGGATGAAGGCAGAGAAGGTGGCAAAAAAACAAGCCGAAAAAGCATCAGAGCGGGCTGCGCGAAAGGAGGAAAGGGCTCGAAAGGCATCAGAGAAGGCTGAACGAAAGGAGCAAAAAGCGGCTGAAAAAGCAGCGCGGAAGGCGCAAAAGGCTGCCGAGAAAGCGGAGCGAAAAGCACGAAAGGCGGCGGAGAAAGCTGCGAAGGAATGACATAATTGGGGAGGAATAGTTATTTTCTCAATCTTTTTTAGTATTTTTGTAGCCACTTTTTATAAGGAGTTTTCATTTTTTATGAACGACAATAATAGATTTGTACAGCAGGTTGCAGAACGGAAATACGAGTTCGGTTTCACCACCGACGTCAAGACCGAGATTATCGAGAAGGGCTTGAACGAGGATGTTGTGCGCCTGATTTCAGCCAAGAAGAACGAGCCGGAATGGCTGTTGGATTTTCGTCTGAAGGCGTTTCGCTATTGGCAGACGCTCGAACAGCCTTCGTGGGGGCACGTCCGATTGCCGGAAATAGATTACCAAGACATTTCTTATTATGCCGACCCGTTGGCGCAGAAGCCCAAGGGGACGGGCGAGATAGACCCCGAACTGGAAAAGACATTCGACAAACTCGGCATTCCTCTCGAAGAGCGGCTGGCATTGAGTGGCGTGGCTGTCGATGCTATCATGGACTCGGTCAGCGTGAAGACTACTTTCAAGGAGAAACTTTCCGAGTTGGGCGTGATTTTCTGCAGCATCGGTGAAGCCGTTCAAGAGCATCCCGAGTTGGTGCGTAAATTTTTAGGGACGGTGGTTCCCTATCGCGACAATTTCTTTGCGGCGCTCAACAGTGCGGTCTTTTCCGACGGTTCGTTTGTATATATTCCTAAGGGTGTTCGTTGTCCGATGGAACTGTCGTCCTATTTCCGCATCAATGCCCGCAACACGGGGCAGTTTGAGCGTACGCTGATTGTGGCGGAAGACGACAGTTATGTTTCTTATTTAGAGGGTTGTACGGCACCGATGCGCGACGAGAATCAGTTGCATGCCGCGATTGTTGAGATTATTGTGATGGACCGTGCCGAAGTGAAATATTCGACGGTTCAGAACTGGTATCCCGGCGATGAGAAGGGTCGGGGCGGCGTGTTGAACCTCGTGACGAAGCGGGGAGAGTTGCGCGGTGCGCACTCCAAACTCTCATGGACGCAGGTGGAGACGGGAAGTGCCATCACGTGGAAATATCCGTCGTGCGTCTTGCGTGGCGACAACAGTGTGGCAGAGTTTTATTCGGTTGCCGTAACAAACAATTATCAGGAGGCAGACACGGGGACGAAGATGATACACATCGGCAAGAATACCCGTTCGACGATTATTTCGAAGGGAATCTCTGCCGGTCATTCGCAAAACTCGTATCGTGGACTGGTGCGTGCGACGTCGAACGCCGACAACGCCCGCAACTACTCGTCGTGTGACTCTCTGCTTTTAGGCAGCGACTGTGGGGCACACACCTTCCCCTATATGGATATCCACAACGAGACAGCTATCGTGGAGCACGAAGCGACTACATCGAAAATCAGCGAGGACCAGCTCATGTATTGCAACCAGCGAGGCATTCCGACGGAAGCAGCGGTGGGGCTCATCGTCAATGGCTATGCGAAGGAGGTATTGCAGAAACTGCCGATGGAGTTTGCCGTCGAGGCTCAGAAACTGCTCTCCGTCTCGCTTGAAGGGACGGTGGGATGATGGGAAAACCAACATTTTTATAAATGAAAAGGATATATATATTAACAGTATTGTTGTGTTTCGCTGTCTGTGAAGCACAGGCGCAAGACAATGAGAAGGCGCCATGGGGGAAGCGGGCTGTAAAGACCGTGAAAACATTCCTCGACAATTTGGCGTTCAGGAATTTGGATTCGACTTACCTTGAATTGCCGAAACATGGGTGGAAAGTGTCCGTGACAACCAATTTTGCAGGCATCAGCGCCAGTGTGGAAGGACATGATATTCCCACTTATCAGGATATCAGTGTTGACATGCGTTCCAAGCTGAGCGGACAGACCGCCATCATGATGGGTTACCGTTCGCTGTCAGCCAGTTACTCATTCGACGTTGCGCACGGATATTCCAGTGATTTCAACCTCGCATGGTTTGGCAAGCGGTTCGGAGTGGAGTTTCGCAGCCATTCCACAGAAGGTTTGAGGGGAACGCTCGATGCCACTGCCACCGAAGGAAACCTGCCCATTAAGGAAGGCGACACGCGGTTGAAGGCTACCATCATCAATGGTTACTATGTGTTCAACTATAAGAAATATTCGCTGCCCGCAGCCATGAAACAGTCGGTCATACAAAAACGGTCGGCAGGTTCGCTCACGGCATACGCCCTCTTTCTCTCCGCCCGCCTGGAGGGTAAGAACCAAATGGCTTCAGCCATGCTGAACGGCTTGAAGAAAATAGAGTTCTATCAGGCAGCCGTTGGGTTGGGTTACGGCTACAACTATACGCCTAATCAGGGACGTTTGCTGATGCACATCTCGGCAGCTCCCTTGCTGGTGTTCTTCAATAAGAACTTCATCACCGCCGCCGTCGATGTTCCGTTGAGCGACGGAAGCAGGTTTCAGACAGACATCAGTAAGGAGGTTAAGACCAAACACAAGTATTTCCTCACGGGAGTAGCCCGCGCATCGGTGCATTATAACCTGAGTAAGCAGGTGTATGTGGGTGCTGCCGCCCTAGTCAACGACATCCATTTCTCCTCAGCCTCGGGAGTAGAGATGCAAATGGACGACTGGATTGTCAATGCCAGCGTGGGAGTGAGGTTCTGACAGAGATGAAAAGGCGAGCATCGAACGACAGTGAGAAAAAAGAATCAAGACTAAGAAGAATAAAGAAAATATGTTAGAAGTACGCAATCTGCACGCCCGTATCGGCGACAAAGAGATATTGAAAGGCATCGACCTTGTGATTAAACCGGGTGAGACGCACGCCGTCATGGGACCTAACGGCAGCGGCAAGTCAACACTCTCGGCTGTGCTCGTGGGCAATCCGCTCTACGAGGTGACCGACGGCACGGCGGTGTTCAACGGCAAGAATCTGCTCGAGATGACACCCGACGCCCGCGCCAACGAAGGACTCTTCCTCTCGTTCCAATATCCGGTGGAGATTCCGGGCGTGTCGATGACCAATTTCCTGAAGACAGCCATCAACGAGAAGCGCAAATATCAGGGCTTGCCCGAACTGAAGGCTGCCGATTTCCTGAAACTCATGAATGAGAAACGGCAGGTGGTGGAACTCGATTCGAAGTTCACCCGCCGTTCGGTGAACGAAGGCTTCAGCGGTGGTGAGAAAAAGCGCAACGAAATCTTCCAGATGGCGATGCTCGAACCGCGCCTTGCCATCCTCGACGAGACCGATTCGGGACTCGATGTCGATGCCATGCGCATCGTGGCTGAGGGAGTCAACAAACTGCGCACGGCGGACAACTGCCGCATCGTCATCACCCACTACGACCGCCTGCTCGAAATGATTCGCCCCGACGTGGTACACATCCTCTACGACGGGCGTATCGTCCGCACCGGTGGCATGGAACTCGCACAAGAGATACAAAAGCGAGGTTACGACTGGATTAAAAAATAGGAGTCGGTATCGAGGCATTCCCCTCCCTCACGAGGCACTTCGGCACTCCTCTCGGAATGTATATTTATTCAGTCCGCGCGTCGATGGAGGCTGTTTTGTAACGTTTTGATTCACAACATATTAAGTGGCGCTTTCCAAAAGTGCCACTTTTGCGTCCTAAAAGTTCAACTTTTAGAAGGTGAAAGTTGAACTTTTGCAGCTTGAAAGTTGAACTTTTGGAAAACGATAGTTCAATGACGGTAAAACTGCATAAACATTCTGCCTTTCTGTATGAATATACAGTCAAGGAAAAAGCGGAAGTCTGAGTTCCTTTTTCGCTTGTTTTCCAGAACCGGGTTGTTGATTTTTGTTTTACAAAAAGACCCGCACATTGTTGGTGTTTCCAAAGAAAAATGCTATCTTTGTAGAAAATAAGCTGCATCTCAGCAATTTCAAGCGAGCTTGATTGCGTTCGATTTGCATTATTTTTGTAGCAAACAATAAAAACGACTACGCATATATGGAGACTATCAACCACTTTCTCACCCAAGCCAGTGACTTTCTATGGGGATGGCCGATGATTATTCTCTTACTCGGCACGCATGTCTATCTCACCATCCGACTGCGTTTTCCACAGCGCAAGATTTTCACCGCCATACGCCTCAGTGTCGTGCCCGACAAGGACGCTAAGGGCGATGTGTCGCAGTTTGGAGCCTTGGCAACAGCCTTGGCGGCAACCATCGGTACGGGAAACATTATCGGCATCGCAACGGCGGTGTCGCTGGGAGGTCCGGGAGCCGTCTTCTGGTGCTGGTTGACGGGCGTGTTTGGCATCGCCACCAAGTATAGCGAAGGGCTGTTGGCTATGAAATATCGTGTCAAGACAGCCCAGGGCACCATGCTCGGCGGTCCTATGTATGCCTTAGAGCGCGGTCTGGGGTGGAAGTGGCTTGCTGTGCTGTTCGCCGTCTTTGCATTTATGGCATCGTTCGGCATCGGGTCCACTGTGCAGGCGAACGCCATTTCCGTCATGGCGGAGGAGGGTTTCGGCATCTCTCCCTGGGTTACGGCAGTGGTTGTCACCCTCCTTGTGTCACTCGTCGTGCTGGGAGGCATCAAGAGTATCGCCAAGGTGTGTGGAGCGCTGGTGCCTTTCATGGCAGCGTTCTATGTCGTAGGCTGCATCTATATCCTTTGTGTCAACGGTGCGTTTGTGCTGCCAGCCATCAAGTTGATTGTCGTTTCAGCCTTTTCGTCAGAGGCTGCCGGCGGCGGCTTTGTGGGTGGTTCGATTATTATGGCGGCACGTTACGGTATTGCGCGCGGGTTGTTCAGCAACGAGTCGGGACTGGGTTCGGCACCCATTGCTGCAGCCGCCGCGCAGGCACGCAACCCGGTGAGGCAGGCTTTGGTGTCGGCAACAGGAACCTTCTGGGACACCGTTGTTATCTGTGCGCTCACGGGCATCGTCATTGTGAGCAGCATATTGATGCATCCCGACATCGACTATAGCCATGGCGGCACACTCACCAAGATGGCATTTTCCAAGATACCCGTCGTGGGGACACCATTTTTGTCGATAGCCCTATTCACTTTTGCCTTCAGCACCATACTGGGCTGGTGTTATTATGGCGAGCGCTGTGTGGAATATCTTGCACATCGCATGGGGAATACCGCTATCATCATCTATCGGTCGGTATATATCGTGACGGTGTTTGTGGGCAGTGTGGTCGGTTTAGGCATGGTGTGGAACCTCGCCGACTGCATGAACGCGCTCATGGCGTTGCCCAACCTCGTCTCGCTGTTGCTGCTGAGCGGAGTGCTGGTGCGCGAAACGAGGAAATATCTTTGGGAAGACCGGCTGCACGAATGGAGTTCCGACCACAAATAATGAAGCCGTGGGGAGCTTGAAAATAAACGACACATTATTTTGTGTTTAGGGAAATTTATGTTATCTTTGTAAAAAATAAGCTGCATCCGTAGGGGTCGATCAATGTATCGACCCGCTGATTGCGTTCGATATGGCATCTTACTTCATGGAAAAGCATAGACTAAATTATTCATCAAAACAAAAATATTATGGAAAAAGTAACAAGATTATGCCCTGTTTGCGGTGAGCCGATAGATGCGCATGCTCAGATTTGCCCTATCTGTGGCGAACCGACGGGTTTCCCTGCTGAAGCCCCGGTGCAACCCTCACCACAAGAGGGAGAAAGAACGATTCAGGACTCATCGTTAATTGATAGTCAGGAAGAATTGGTGTCGGCAATTGAAAATCAAGAAGTGATACCACCATCAATTGATGAACAGATTGATGACCAAGAAGTGGTGCCGCCCCCTATTGTGGAAACACCTGTGCCTGAGGTAAAACCGGAAGCAGTTGTGACGCCTCCACCCATCCCAAAACCTGCGGCAGTACCTCCGCCCATTCCGCCTGCAACAGCCGTTCCGCCAACTCCCGTCGTGGAGGAAAAGAAACAGTCGTCATGGGGATGGATAGCCTTCACGCTGTTGCTGCTGGCAGTCATCGGCGCAGGAGTCTATTTCCTCTTCTTCAACGATAGTAAATCGGACACGCAGGAGACTGTTCCCACTGTCTCCGTGGCAGAGAAGTCGGCTGTGGAAGTGATTGACAGTATTCAGAAAGTGCTGCCGCCAGGTGCACAGACCGTGCTACGGGTGACGAGCGGCGATGCGCCCTGCCTCTTCTTCCTGAACAACGGACATTTCCATCGTTTCGATGCCAAGGAAAAGCAGACCATCGAAATCGACCTCGCATCGTTGAACCCCGAAGCGTCGGTAGATATTTTGAAAGGTGGCATCATCAAAGCCACACCGACACCCGACGAGAAAGACATCTTGCTCGTGGTCACTCCCAAAAATTCGGAGAGAGCCCTCTATAAATATAATGTGGAAGGGTCACGGGTGGACGTGCTCGGCATAGGCGAGATAGAAGAATATGGCAGTGGCTACATCATTCACGGCATCAACAACGAACGCCACATCGACAACACGGGAAACATTACCCGCGAATTTGACCCGGGACTGCCCGAGGAACTCCAGAATACAGAGAAGGAAAGTCAGCCCGTTCAGACAAAGCCGAGGTCTCAGACAAAGACTCCGAAGCCTTCGGAACCGGCAACAGCTGCACCCTCTGAGCCCGAGCCGCCAGTGGAAAACCAAGGGACAGGCTTCCGCCTCGAACCTATTTAAATAGAATCATCCACTTAAAAACAGAAACGACTATGGAAGAAACAAAGAAATGCCCCTACTGTGGCGAAGAAATCAAGGCAGTAGCCAAGAAATGCCGCTATTGCGGACAGTGGCTGGACGACGTTGATACGCAACAGCCATCAGAGGAGCCTGTTGCCGAACAAACGGCAACCATGCCGCCACCACCTCCACCGAAAGAGGAATTTGCGGAAGAGGCAAAGACGGCAGTGGACGACCTCGGCAATCAGTTCAAAAACATTGCCGACGATTTCGAAGGACAGAAATCATCTATCACCAAGGCGTTTTGTGATGGGTTGAGGAACACGATGAACAATCTGTTCGGTATTTGCATGACGACCATTGCCCTCTTGATTCTCATTATCCTGCTGAAAGGCGTAGGCGACGAGATGGTCGGCGGTCTCGTGGGAGGAATGATTCCCTTCTTCCTCATCATCGTAGGCTGGGGCATACACGTCTTTTACATGTTCAGCAAACTGGACAATCCGCCCGCTGCCATCGCCGGTGACAAAAAGAAAATCAAAGGCTATAAGTTCGTGTCGATGGTAGTCAGCATCGCCGTCTATTTTGCCTATGCGATTGTTGCCGCCATTATGATATGGCTCTTCGGAAAGGTAATCGACGTTTGGATTTTGTTCGTGCTGGTCGGTATCCTGCTGTTTACTATCTATGTAGCCCTGCTCGTCGGATGCCAGAAAGCGATTGACGAGAGTGTGAAATAGCGGAAGGAATAGCGGCTTTTGATAAAACAAAAATGGGGTGCACTTCTATCAGTGCACCCCATTTTGTTTTCAGTGAAAAGAAGATTCTAATCGTCTTTTGACTGTCTTTTTACGACCCGTCCGTCCACCACCTCATATTCACGGTTGAACTCCTCGCGCGTGCGCTTCCATCGGTTGTGGCTCCAGAGCCAGTATTGCGGTTCGCGGCAGATGGTCTTTTCTAATTCGCGGAAATACATTTCTGTGATTTCCCATGTCTCTTTGCTCTCCGGTTGACGGGTGAGAACACGCATCTCGCAGGTGTAGTAGCCCCGCTTGGTGCGATGCACGTCGCCATAAACCACCGCCAGTTTCGTCGCTTTGATGATGCGTTCCGCCCCTGTGAGCACGGGAGTATCTTGATGGAGGAACGTCATCCAATGGTGTATGTTGAGCCAAGTAGGCGTCTGGTCAGAGATGAATCCTATCATGTACGTATTTCCTTGCTGCTTCCATTCTGCAATTCGCCGGAGCGTCTCTTTCATGGGAATGCAATGGGCATGATGGCGTTCGCGGACATACTTGAACAGGCGGTCGAAATATTTGTTCTCAAGCGGATGGTATATCTGTCCGCAGACAACATTTTCTTGAATCCAATAGGGAGTTGACGAAATCCATTCCCAGTTACCGTAATGACCAAGATAGAACGCTACCGACTGTCCTTCACCGAGTATTTTTCTCACCTCTTCCATGTTGGTGAAGACCATCCGTTTCCGGATTTGCCGTTCGCTCATGGTCATCATCTTGATTGTTTCCACGAGATAATCGCAAAAGTAATGATAGAACTCTGTCTCTATCCTGCGCAAGTCCTTCTCATCCTTCTCAGGAAAAGACTTTTGCAGGTTTTTCCTGATGATATTCCGGCGATACTTCAGAATGTATCGGACGATGATATATATGATATCTGACAGCACATACAACGCGCGCAATGGTAACAGAGACATCAGATACCAGAAGAGATAGGATATGTAATATAATATTCTTTTCACAATGTAATGATCATAACTAACTTTCCAACAAGGCGAAAATTTCTCTGATTCACCCTATTAGAGTTGCAAAGATAGAGTTTTTTACAGAAAACTGCAAGAAATGTGCAGAGTTTTTTTACCAACCCTTCAAAAACACCGTTCACAGTTCTTTATCTATCATGGATTCGGGATTCCATAAAAATTGTTTCATGTCAACGTGTCCGTTCGGTTTGAACATGACGCCTTCGCCCTCGAGCAGTATGCGCTGCTGACCCCATCCGGGAGCCGTTCGCCCAACGGCATTCACAACCCGATGGCAAGGCAATGAGATGGCTTCTGGCGCATATCGCAAAATGCGTCCTACCATCCGCGCATGGCTCGGGTATCCTGCCAGCGTGGCAATATAACCGTAGGTCGTGACACGTCCGGAAGGTATTGCCTTCACAATGCTAAGCACATCATGCTGAAACATTTGTGCCTGCTCGATATCCATTTTTACAAAATGATCCTTCATCGTCATTTCAATTTACTTGATGCAAAGGTAGTGCAAACTGAGCGGAGAACAAAGCAAACCTCATTTGCTTTTTATCCCGAAGTGCAGCCTACTTTCTGCAAAGGTAGTAAAAAGAAAGGGGAAATCTTTTTAACTTGCACGATTTGTGCTATCTTTGCAGAAAGTAAACCGCATTTTTCAAGAATGTCTTGACGGTGTTCGGTTTACATGACCTTTGCGAATCTGATGAAAAGATTATTTTTGTTGTTAGCGGTGGCGCTGATGGTGGCAGCATGTGGTGAGCCCCCAGTACAAAAGAAGCATTTTAAGACAGAAGTGCTTCTGAAGATGACGCCTGTAAAGAACGCAAAAGCGGAAGGGCTCGGTTGGATTTACGGAATGCTTGCAACCATCGAGACAGAGCGTCTGATGCTGGGAGACTCCGTCAATTTGTCTCCGGCATACTTGGCACGCTTGTATCTGATGGACCAGGTGGAGCGGCGGTATCAGGCGCATGGCGCTCAGGAAATCACCATTCAAGGGACAGGGATGACCGCCTTGCATTTATTAGAGCGGAAAGGTGTCATAGCATTTGATAGCTATCGGGTTTCCCAGTCTTTAAATTGGAGCTTGCTCATCCGCCAACTGACCATGATGACTGATGTGTCGTGGGCTCATCGGGGGAAATGGGAAGAACTCAGAAACGAGGTGGGCGATTTGCTTGACAGGAAAATGAGTCCCGCTCCGCGCTTTGTTTTTATGTATGGTTGTGAATACACACCGCTTCAGTTTGCGCAAAGTGTCTGTAAGAAAGACGATTTTTTACCGCTGACGAGTTTCACGCATCATCCCTTCGGTAGTCCGTTTGCCCTTGAAACGCCTGGCAACTACGCTCAGGAATACTACCAGAATGTTCCGATTGACACACTTATCAGCACGATGGAACATACGCTTCGGGCAGGGCATGCCGTGTATTGGGAGGGTAATGCCGTTGACGGTGAATATTCTTTCAAGGAGGGAATTGCCCGAATAGAAGAAGCGTCCGAACCGGTTACTCAGGAAAAGCGTCAGGCGGCTTTCGAGAGATTTCGCAGGGAGAAGCTCCACGGCCTGAGTATGATTGGGCTTGCGGTTGACGGAGAAGGGCAGAAATACTTCATCTGTAAAGATTCAAGAGGCATTAAGAATCCTTACCGGGGCTTGGTGTATATGTCGTTTGATTATGCTCGCATGCACACCTTCTCGGTGCTTGTACCTAAGAATGTGTGACTATGATTTTTTTCGTTGCTGCTCGCCGAGTCGCCGGGTCAGGTTCCACATTATTATATATATAAGGACGCCGCTGACGAGTCCGGCTATTGCGTCGATAGCGTAATGCGCCTTGATGTACACAGTTGCGAAGCACATCAGTATGAAGAAGGGCATCAGTATCCAAAAGAAGTGTCGGTTACGTGTGTGCCATGCCAGTAGCATCAGGATGGTTGTGATGCCCACATGGCTGCTGGGGAAGGCGGCTGTGGGGCGTTCGCCGGCATTGTGCGCATCTTCTACGAGTTGATAGAAGATTCCGTCGGTCCATCCAGGACTGATCATTCGTTCGTTGTGGGTGTTGAAATAGTCGTGCAGGTTGGGGAAGATGCCTTGTGCGATTTGGTGTTCGCCCACCGCCTGGAAGTAGTATTGCGGTCCGGTGACGGGCAAGAAGACGAAAATCACGTAATAGATGAAGAAGGCTCCAAGTATGATGGTCGTGGCGCGTTCAAACTCTTTGTACCTGCAAAAGAAGTAAAAGCCCGATACGAGTGCTATCATGGGGAAGTAGCTGGCATATCCGAGGTCCATCAGTTCGCTAAAAACATGGTTTGGAATGGCTTTTGAGAACAAGAGTGCAGGTTGGAAGCCGAAGACTGCCTGCTCCCAATTTGCAAAGATATGGTCTAAGTTGGGCAGCACCCGATTGAGCTCGTATGTGTCAGGATACCACCATGACAATAGTGCCAGGTGGGCAACGACGCGTGTCAACCTCGTGAAACGGCAGGGGTAGAGGCGATAGACGCCCCACAACGCCAATGTCATTGCAAGGATTTTTGTTCGTCCTAAGAGCATGGTCTCGGGATGTTTCATGCGGGTGTACATAAAAAGAATCATGAGTGTTGTTCCCAGCAGGTATGCCAGTACGATCCATTCAAACGCCATGAGTCCCCGACGAGGTTTCTTTTCTTTTGCAAATAGTGTCATGTTTTTTATTCTTTCATCTGTGCAATTTAGAGCCATCCGGCTTTTTTGTACCATGCGACGCACCGCCGTACTCCTTCTTCCAACGTGACTTGCGGTTTGTAGCCCAGGTGTTGGCGTGCAGACGTGATGTCGCATCGCCAGTTGCGTTGTTTGAGTATATGGTATTTGTCGTTGTTGAGTGCTGAGATTTTACCTGTCTTCTTGCCGATGAAGTCGCCTACCATGCAGGCGAGGCGTAAGATGAACAGCGGTGCTTTGATGCGAATCCACCATGGACGTCCGAGTTCTTGGTGGAGCAGGCGGCTGAAGTCGGCACTCGTATATACCTGTCCGTCGGTCAGGAAATAAGCCCGACGGTCCACTCCCTCTTTCTCCAATGCTAAGAATACTGCCTGTACCACGTCGTCCACATAGACGAACGTGATGTCCTGCTGTTTGAATCCCACGGAGAAATCGACATGCTGTTTGATAGACTTCGCCATGAGGAAGTAGTCTTTTTCGCGTGGTCCGTAAACACCCGTCGGTCGCAGAATGACGTATGGCAGTGTCTGAAGAACCGCCGCTTCGCCCTCTACGTCCTTCAACGTTACGGTGTATGGCTTGCGGACGGCAGCTTCTGCCTTGAGTTTACTCTTTCCGTAGTCAGTATTGGGGCGAGGCTTGTCCGTTTCTTTGATGTCCTCATAGGGCATTTCTTCGCGAATGGCTCCAAAAACGCTCAGTGACGAGAGGAACACGAATCGCTTAAGATGCGTTTGTGAGCAGTGAACGGCTTTTACAAAGTGTGCCGTGCCTTCCGTGTTCACCTTATAGAAATCGTGTTTGTCGGCACATTTCGTAACACCGGCAGCGTGGACGATATAGTCGAACTGCGTGTCTTTCAGTTGCTCATACAGTTTGTCTGTATCCGCGAAATCGAGTTCTATGAAATGGATACGCGGGTCCTGAAGGTATGTCCGTGGGCTGTTTTTGCGGACGGCAGCCCATGTCTCGAGCCCTCTCCTGAGCGCTTCTTCGACGATGAACGAGCCTATGAAGCCGCTGGCGCCCGTAATCAGAATTCGTTTCTCCATAAACTTTCGTTCAATCAGCCTTTTCTTCCTTTAGCGGTTCGGCATGAATGATGACGTGTGTCATCTCTCCGAAACGCATTTTTAGTTGTTTCTCTATATTCGTAGTGTGCTCATGGGCATCAAGCAACGAGAGATTTCCGTCCATCCGCACGTGCATTTCGATGGCGTAGTGATTTCCGATGCAGCGTGTGCGCAGGTGGTGCGTCTTGCTCACGCCGGGTTCGCGCTCCGCTATCTGCACAATCTCGTCCTCAACGTCTTTCGGAAGACTTTTCTCCATCAACTCTCCTAATGCTTGGTCTATCAGATAGTATGCTGTCCGGATAATGAAAAGGCAGACGATTCCTGCGGCTATTGGGTCGAGTACCGTCCATTTGGAGCCTAAGAAGATGGCGCCTCCGATGCCGAGCGCGGTGCCAGCCGATGAGAGGGCGTCCGTGCGGTGGTGCCAGGCATTGGCGATGACCATGTGCGACTTCTCTGTTTTTCCGCAGCGCACGGTGAAGCGGTATGCCCATTCTTTCAGGGCGATGCTCACGATGGCGGCTATCAGTGCGATGATTCCTGGAGAGGGGATGGGAACGCCCCGGCTGAATGAAACGATTTTCGCAATCGCATGATACCCGATGACGATTCCTGCTATCATAAGCAGCATGCCGATGATGACCGTGGCGAGCGTTTCAAATTTTCCGTGCCCGTAGTCGTGGGTTTCGTCTTGTGGTTTGTTGCTGAGTTTGAGGAAAATCAGTACGATGATGTCGGTCAGGAAATCTGAGAGTGAGTGCACGGCGTCGGCTATCATGGCTGCCGATGCTCCTAAGATTCCTGCTACCAGTTTGAATACGAAGAGGACGATGTTGACGAGGCATCCCCAGAGGGTTATTTTTGTGATTTGCCGTGTTCTGGTTGCCATTTGACGGTTTGTTCCTTCCATAGGTATTGTCTTGGTTTTGTTGATTCAAAAGGATGTCATCATTTGCACAGCTTGCAGCCTTCGCATTTGCTGAGTTCGCCTCGGAAGCGTTTTTCTACGAGGTAGTGTAGGCGGTCGCGCAGAGGGTCGAGGTCGATGAGGTCGATGACCTCGTTGATGAAAGCGATTTCGAGCAACAGCCGTGCCTGTTCGATGCTGACGCCTCGCTGTTGCATGTAGAATACGGCGGCATCGTTGAGTTGCCCGACGGTTGAGCCGTGCGCACATTTCACGTCGTCGGCATAGATTTCGAGCATCGGCTGAGTAAACATGCGCGCTTCGCGTGTGGCACAGAGATTCTGGTTGCGCATTTCCGACTCTGTCTTCTGTGCGCCATGCTCCACAAGCACCCGTCCGGCAAAGGCGCCCACCGCCTGATTGTCGAGCACATACTTGTAAAGTTCGTGGCTCTTGCAGTTGGAAACGTGATGCGTGATGAGCGTATTGTTGTCCACGTGTTGCTGCTTGTCGGCAATCACGCCGCCGTAAAGCCCGCATTCGGCTCCCTCGCCTTGCAGCATGACGTCGGTCTGGTTGCGGGTCGTGCCGTTGTGCAGCGTGACGATATTGTGCTTCACGCTGCTCTCTTTCTTCTGTTCGATATATACGTTGCTTACGCGCGTATTCTTATAATGTGTTTCTTCGAGGCAATAGAGTTCGAGTTTTGCCCTCTCGTCCACGAAGGCTTCTACCACCTGCGTGGTGAGAAACGCATGGTCGTCGGCGGCATGGTCGCAGAAGAGCAGGCGCACCGAGGCTTCCGGCTCTGCAATGACGAGTACGCGGCGGTTGACCATCAGCGGCACATCGCTCCGCAGGATGTTGATGACCTGTATGGTCTTTCCCACGTCAACCCCCTTCGGCACATATACCACCAGCCCGTCCTGTGCCAGCATCGTGTTGAGTGCCGTGAGCGCGTCGCGTTCCGTTCGGGCAATTTTTCCGTAATGGCGCGACACGATGTCCGGTCTTTCCTCTGCAAACGCCTTCAGCGACCCCACATAAACCCCTTCGGGCAGATGTCCCTTCGGTTTCTCTTCGGTGTAGAACATGTCGTTGACTACGAAGTAGAGAGATGTGCTGAGGTTCGGCACGTCGCAGCGGAAGGCGTGATAAGGATTCACGGGTATTCGCAGCCGCTTCAGGTTCAGTCCATAGTCTGGCGCAAACATTGCCTGGATGTCTGAATACCGATAGCGTTCCACCTTCTTCGTTGGGAATCCCTGTCGCTGGAAATTCTCAAAAGCCTCTTCGCGCAAGGCATTCATAGGGGCTGCCGAATACTCACAAAGCAAGTCGCGGCATTCCTTGAAAAGTTCTATATATTGTTGTTCACTTTGCATCATTCACTGCCTGCAAAGTTACGATTAAGCGAGGACAATACAAAAAGAATCACATTCTTTTTTATTGTCGAGCGTTAGAAATTTATGCAAAGTTACGAATAAGTGAGAGAAATGCAAAAGAAAAGCTTGTTTTTCTTTTCATTTCCGAACGTGAGTAACTTGGGCGACAGCCAAAGTATGAATAAGTGAGAGAAATGCAAAAGAAAAGCCTGTTTTTCTTTTCATTTCGCTCGTTCAGCCGTTTGCCGCTTCTGTATATTTATACAGAGGGTGAGCGGCAGGGGTGTGTTTTGTAAACTCTTGAATTTCAAGACATTAAGATGTGCTTTCCAAAAGTTCAACTTTTGGAAAGCGAAAGTTGAACTGTATATTTATAACCCCTTTTCTGCATGTTTATGCAGGTTATGTTTTGTGGATGTTGCGTTCGCGTAAAGAGTGGCACAAATCAGAAAAAAGTAGTATCTTTGCGCCATAAATCTTGGAGTATGGAAACACTGATTATCGGTTTGCTGATACCTTTACTTGGAACGATGTTGGGTTCGGCATTTGTGTTTATGATGAAAGACGGTCTTTCGCCGCGTGTGCAGAAGGCTTTGTTGGGGTTTGCCTCGGGTGTGATGGTGGCGGCTTCGGTGTGGTCGTTGCTGATTCCGTCGATGGACATGGTGGCAGACAGCGGCAAGTGGGCGGTCTTTCCTGCCGCCGTCGGCTTTTTGATGGGAATGGGCTTCTTGCTGATGATTGACTGTCTCACGCCCCACTTGCATCTTGGCACCGACCGCCCCGAGGGACTGCCTGCGCACCTCTCGCGGACAGCCATGCTGGCATTGGCGGTGACGATTCACAACCTGCCTGAAGGAATGGCTGTGGGAGTAGTCTTCGCAGGGGCTGAAAACGGTATTTCCAACATCTCCCTTGCAAGTGCGGTGGCGGTATCGCTCGGCATCGCCATTCAGAACATTCCCGAAGGAGCCATCATCTCCATGCCGATGCGGGCAGCCGGAAACAGCCGTTGGCGCTCGTTTATGATAGGTTCGCTCAGCGGCGTTGTCGAGCCGATTGGTGCCTTGTGCGTGATGTTGCTTGCTTCTTTCCTGATGCCGGTACTGCCTTACATGCTTGCATTCGCTGCCGGCGCCATGATTTATGTGGTGATAGAGGAGTTGATTCCTGAGGCTTCGGGTGGTCCGCACAGCAATCTCAGCACCATTGGTTTCGCCATCGGCTTCGTTCTGATGATGGTTCTTGACGTGGTGATGGGATAGCGTGTGAACCTTCTCTAATCATATTTATCAATTCTCAATTATTAATCGGAGTCAATGGATAGACAATGTTGGTAATGACGATGTTGGCTGCCAGGATAATCAGGTTCATCCAGAATCCGATTTTGATGAAGTCCTTAAATTGATAACCTCCCGGACCATAGACCAGCATGTGGGTTGGCGAACCGATGGGAGTGGCGAAGCTGGAACTCACACTAATCATTAGGGCGATGAGGAAGGGGTAGGGCTCGTATCCCAACTTTTCAGCCGTTTCATACATAATCGGGAAGAACATGGCGCCGGCGGCAGTGTTCGATATGAACTCGGTTGCAAATGTCGCCACGAGGCAGACAGCGGTCATCACGACATACGGGTTGTCGCCGCAAACATCAAGAATGCCAAACGCCAAGCGTTCCGCAATGCCTGTTTTCTGTACAGCCAATCCGAGAACCACACTGCCGGCAAAGACCATCAGAATGTCCCAGTTGATAGACTTCATGGCTTGTTCGGGCGAGCAGCAACGGAACAGCAGCATCGCTCCGGCAGCAATGAATGCGCATTGCAGCAACGGCATGATGCCTAAGGCTGACACGACGACCATGGCTATCATGATGGCAGTGGAGACGAGCGTTTTGCTACCTATGTTGGGCACATCGTCAGAGTCGAAGAAGTGAAGGTCCTTGCGAAACTGATTGGTGTCTATCTTCAGGCGTGGCGGACATTCCAGCAACAATGTGTCGCCGGCGCGCAGGACGACCTGATGGGGAGCCTCTTCGATGCGCTCACCCCGACGGGCTACTGCCACCAAGTTCACGTTGTGCTTCTTCTCAAATTGAGTTTCGGCAATGGTATGCGACACCAGGCTGCTGCCAAACCTGACGTACGCCGTGCGCAGTTGGCGACTGCTGTCAGCATCCTTCATGTGGAACAGGTGTGTGCCGGCGCTCACCAGTCCGTGACTTTTCTTCAGTTTCAGAATCTCATCAATCTGACCGGCGAAGACAAGTCGGTCGCCACCCATGATGAACTCCTCGCCACGGGCTTGAACGACGTACTCGTCGTAGTGGATGATCTCAATCAGACTGCCACCGGGTACAGACATCAGTCCCGCCTCCTCAACGGTCTTCCCGATGAGGGGATTGTCGGATGCCACGAGCAATTCAACCGTATATTCGGAGGTTGTCTCGAAAGCAGCATCGGGAGAGTCGTGGCTGGGAAGCAATCGGCGCAAGGCAATCACGGAAAGGACACCAATCAACAGGCAAAACACGCCGGGCAGGGCAGTGGCGAAGATGTTCATGTGCTCACCCGTACGATCGCCATACAAACCCGAGATAATCAAGTTCGGGGGAGTTCCTATCAGTGTACAGATACCGCCCATGCCGGAAGCATAGCTCAATGGTATCAGCAGTTTAGCAGGGGAAATGCCCAGTTTCTTAGACCATATTTTCACGATGTTCACGAACAAGGCAACGACCGTCGTGTTACTCAGAAACGAACTTAAAGCCGCCACAGGCAACATCAGCCGCACAACTGCCTTCGCGTAACTCTTAGGCTGACCCAGCAGGTTCCTCACAATCCATTGCAACACACCCGTATGCATCAATCCCGACACGACGACAAACAGCACGCCTATCACTACCACCGACGGCGACGAGAAGCCCGCAAAGGCCTCGTCAGCACCAAGCACGCCCGACAAAAAGAGCACACCGACAGCACCCATAAAAACGAGGTCGGCACGCAACTTCGTGAAGAGCAGCACGGCAAATATCACACACACCGTTGCTATTACAATCCAGGCATCAATGCCAAAACCACCTAACATGATTGTTTCCATCTGATTTTTGCTACGTTCAGTTATTATTTTGACTGCCAACCGGCAGCGGCAAGTCGTCAACGATATTTCGCCTTCACAATCTCGTAAGAGTTGCGGGTCAGTTCCCGCAAGAGGTCGTCGGGAGCTTCATGGGGGTCAATGCCAATCCAATATTTCGGCGACATGTTGAACGGTTTCACGATGCAGTCATACTGCGCATAGAGATCCTCAATGCGCTCAGGGGCACATTTCAGCGTGACCACCTTGAAGTTGTCGCAGTCGAAGAATGAAAACATGTGTCCATGCACATAGAACACCAGCACGCCACTTGCATATCGAAATGCCTGGAAAGGCAGTTTCTCGATGACGTCACTCCCCAGCGAGAGGCAATATTCCCGATACGATTCAATATCCATTGGTCTTCTTAGTTCCTGTTATGCACAAGGTTATGCAAAGGTAGTGCAAACCGAGTGGAGAACAAAGCAAATTTTGTTTGCTTTTTATCCCGAGGTGCCGCCTACGTTATGCAAAGGTAGTGCAAACCGAGCGGAGAACAAAGCAAATTTTGTTTGCTTTTTATCCCGAGGTGCCGCCTACGTTATGCAAAGTTAGTTCTTTTTTAGAAACCGACAAAACTTATCACGGCACATTTTTACTCACTCAAACATTATTAAAAAAATAAAAACATGCTTTTATTTTGTGTTTTTCGCCACCGCTCAACGACATTTGGAAAATCGTCGCGGGGAAATAAAAACTATTTTTTCTTGTCTTCTAAGTAACGACGCTTGTTGGCACTCATCGGGCGAGCCTCCTTTGCTGCCTTGATGGCGGCGCGGCGGGCATTCTCAGCCTTCCTGATTTTCGCTGCAGCCTGGCTTTCTCTGCGCTTCGCATCGCGGATGCGTGCCTGCACCTTGCGCTCTTCTTTCTTTTTGAGGCGCTCTTCTTTTTTGGCAGCATCGCGGGCTTCAATTTCAGCCTTGCGGGCGGCACGTTTTTCCTCTTCACGAGCCAACACGCGGGCATGGTACTCTGGATTGGAGAGTATATATTTTCTGGCAGGCATAGCCAACAGGTTCAGTGCCAACTTCGTGGCTTTCTGTCGGGCGTAGCGCCAGCTCTTGCTCTCAGCCTCACACAACACCGTGCCGTCTGAAAGCATCACCTTCGCCTTGTTCATCCCCTCTTCGGTCACCTCCATTTCCAGCGTGAGTTGTCTGTCGTCAGCCTGTTTCAGCATGTCGTTGGCTTGCGCCAGCAGGTCGAGGTTGCGCCGGCGATGCTTGAAAAGATGTTCCGACTCGGTCAGAAGATATTTCCCGATGAACCACTGCCGCAGGTCTTCGTCCAAGGTCGATACGTAGCCGAAAAGGGCATATATAAAGATGTGTTTGTGTTTGCTGATATCAAATTTCTCGCCTGCGCGGGCAAACTGCCAGAGCCGCCACTCGTCGAACATCCTCTCCAATCGCTCGTTGCGAAACATATTTCCGAGCACATGCTGCAAGCGCGTGCCCTCGCCCGTGGCATAGCGGAAGAGCACTTCAGCCACCTGTCCCCGAAACACATACATTCCGGCAAACACAAGGCGGCTGTTGCCTTTCCCTTCCTGCTCGTAGAAGGAGCTGTGCGTCATCACCTCGCGCAGCTTCACACGCGAGAAAATGCGCCGCAGGTCGTTGTACAACGGATCGTCCCAGCGCTTGAAATTGTCTTTCGGATTAGGCTGCTGCATTTCTTACACTAACCAATAAACTTCCTCTTCAACCATCACTCCTCCCCTTCGGGGGGAGGTTGGGGGGAGCTGTTGCACGGGCTGGCGGAATCGAACCGCCTCAGTCGGGTTGGAAACCGAACGTCAGGCCCCGAAAACCTGTGTGCTGCCGTTACACTAAGCCCGTAATCTGATTTGACTATTTGACAATTTATACTCCCCTTCCCCTTCGGGGGTGGGTTCTTGAGCGGGTGACGGGAGTCGAACCCGCGCCTGCGCACTGGAGGTACGCCGATCAAGATCTGAAATCTTGCGTGCTGCCGTTACACTACACCCGCTTCTATCTTTCGGGTGCAAAGGTAATAATAAATGTAAATCTTACCCCCCCCATTTTGTTAAAAATCATTAACATATAGGGTTTTTCTGAATGCAATGCTAATTTTATTCCCCCTGAAATCTTGTCTTGTTCGGAGAAAAACACATGAATGGGCAAGCAAAAAAAAGCATGAAATAAACTAAACCGACGACGTGGCAAACACGTGCCAGTCGCCATTCTCGCGCCGCTGAATGTAGCCTTTTTGAGTCATCTGCCGAAGCTGTTTTTTTACGGCTGCCGTATTGATGTTTGCTACCGCACTTAACTGTTCAATCGTTATCTCCGGTTCCAAATTCATGGATTGAAGCAGTTTGGCAGTAGAGTCACTCCTGAATGCAATGCGTTCGCCATCGTGCCACCACACGTCGGGCGATTGCTCGTTCGCAAATTCGATGTTATATTTTAACTCCGATGCAACGATAGATACAAAGAATTTAAAGAAATGCCGAATGTCGGTCAGCGTTGCAGCGGCTCCTTTCGAAGGATTGCTTCCCACGATAAGATCGCTGCGGTGCAGGGCTTCCAGATACTCGCTTTTCTTCCGGCTTCTCACCACAATCATCGGCCAGTCGTGGCGCGCCAGAATGTAGTTCACCATCAGGCGGGCAATGCGCCCGTTGCCGTCCTCGAAGGGGTGGATGCGGATGTAGCGGTAGTGGAACAGGGCAGCCAGCTCCACGGGCGTGTATCTCCCCGACTGCTCCGCCTCGTTGTACCAGTCCACGAGTTCGGTCATCATCGTCGGTGTCTCCTCGGGCGAGGCATATTCGAAGCGGTCGCCATAGCGCGTGATGACGCTGTTGGGGCGCGTCTTGTACTGGCCTGCATGAATCACGAAGCTGGTGTACATGCCGCCGGGCAGGTTCCGATACACGGTGTAGTCTTCGCGCAAGAGCGTCTTGTGCAGCTGGCGGATGAAGTTCTGCGTCAGCGGCATTTTTCCCGTCGTCGCCTCCTCGGTCATCATCTTCAAGCCCACCTGGCTCGCCTTCATCTCGTCGAAGTCGCGCAGTTCGCCCTCGCCGCTCACCCTGCCGAAGAGCAGCAGCAGCTCCGTCTGCCCGTAGGTCAGCGTGTTGCCCTCAATGTGGTTGCTGTTGTAGTTGTAGTCAATCGTAAAACGCTGACTCAACAAATATCTTTTGCGCTCTTCGAGTGGTTGGAGAGCCATCCACTGCTCGTACAACGGCTTTAGATTTTCCATCATTTTCTATTTTATAAGTGTTAAATATACTTTCAAAGGTATCCATTGGCTACCTTTTTAGCGTTTCTGCTGCAAAAATACAGATAAGATATCATCCGCACAAATTTTTCCGCGAAAAAAATTTTGGCAGTTCCAAAAACATTTCTTAACTTTGCGACGGAGAATTGTGCTTTTGCAGTTTCTCCGAATGAAAATATCCAACCGAGCAGTCCTGCTCGCAAGCGTGCGGAAGAGGCCACGGCGGGGGTAGCGTTTATCTGCGTTCACAGCCCGCGACGGTGGAAGAGGAAGCCCCAAGGGAAACGACGGGTGCAAGGGCGGGGAATGAAAAGCGTGCTATATTAAGCTGTATAGGGATATATAGGCAAGTTAGCATGGCTGTCGCCCATAGATAGGCACAGGGTAAAGAAGACGTCGCTCCACACACTGAAGGGGCAGCTCCTGACCCTCACGAAGCCCGCCACGCGAAACGGACAAGGCTCACAGAAACAACCGGAAAACAGCCTATGGCTTGAAAAAACACCAACCCGAACAGGGTTATTTCGAACCACGCTTATTGATTTAAGCAAGGAGTAAAGACGTTCCTTGCCGTTTTATTGTGAGTTCCTGCCATGATGATGGCGGGCTCGCCTGTTGCCGTGGCAGCGGTTCCCGACACCATCAGTTCCCAGACCGTTTCAACTATCCACAAAGCCAAAGCGTACTCCCCCATGCAGCTCAATTTTCTGAGGGCTACTGATATACTTCCTATAGTGGGACAGGTAGAAGCTGGAGATAAAAAGGCATACGAACATATAGAGCATCTGGGTATCGCTGAAGCTACCAAGATTAGAGATATGATGTGGGAATACTGAGCAGGATCCTACTCACCACAGGAGTATCAGCAGCTGATGTCTAGACTGCATACAGGTATGACAAGAGAGAAGCCTGAGTGATATGACAACTATGAGCATATATGATGAAGCGGATCCACTCCAAGTAATCATGCAACTAATGAATGGAATATTCTAAACTCTATAATAGATGATAAGGCGAATTTTATAGTGCAGAATGGATGAAGTCCTTGGTGGGGTAGCATCAAGGAACGCGTGGATGCTAATCCAAATCATATTTATATCTTTTGAAATTCAAT
>Ga0256406_1000322_pt1 | contig 90212 bp, 38 predicted proteins | sample RumenRJG_03DNA_FD_185986 | JGI IMG/M metagenome (GOLD analysis project Ga0256406, IMG submission 185986) | Bovine rumen microbial communities from Lethbridge, Alberta, Canada - RJG_03 | ecosystem: Host-associated > Mammals > Digestive system > Stomach > Rumen | place: Canada: Alberta | collected...
CGCTTCGGCTATGGCCGCACCAGACATGCCCACAGCAAACAGACGGATGTAACTGATCACGTCGGTAAAGCTGTTCACCACGTCGAGCACGAGCATCGGGATGCTGATGAAGTCCTGCTTGAGCCTCTTGGGCGGCACCGTAAAGAGCACCAGGAGCACCGCTTCCACGATGAACATCGGGATGACGAACTTCGGCATGTCGATACCGAGCACCATCTGGCAGGCCAGGAAGAACATCACCCAGCAGCCGATGAGCCAGCCCACCTGCGCCATGAACGTGGAGTCCTTGCGCTTGATGCGCACGCACACGTTCCACACGTGAGCGATACTCAGGTGGACCACGGCGATGCAGAAGCAGAACAGCTGGATATGCTGCATCTGGGAGGCACCCGCCGCCTTGGGCACGAAGCTTTCGGGCAGAATCGTGATCGACTGGGCGAAGGCCTTGTAGGCTTCAAACTTCGCAGGGTCAGTCGGTGCGCTAGTGCGGTTCCAGAGCATCGCATTCTTCAGCGGTTCAGGCAACCAGCCGTAGTTGGTGATGTCCAGGTAATACGTCTTCTTTATTTGGGCGTTCCCCACACTATCGTGTGGGTCGGGCTATATTCTGGGGGCAATCGGCTTCGCTTACGCTTGCCGCTCACCTCCCAGAACCAAGCCCCGCTGCGCGGGTCTTGTCCCCAAGGGGTCACTATCCCTAACGCGAATGCAACAGTCAACAGCATATTTAAAGAAATGATATGGAAAACTTACCAAATGCATTGACAATATGTTAAAATATTGCTACCTTGACGCATCCTTGAAAACAACAAGAGGAAAACTTGAAACAGTTACATTCTTATATTTTTGCCATTCTTTGTCTATTAGGGCTAGATAGCGCTTTCGCCCTCGATTTCCCGTATTCCGAGTGGAATCTTGCAAATTATAATGGAGCCTACGCAACTTTCAATAACGGATTTGTCTCTGTAGCCAATGGTGGCTCTGATTACTGGCATGTTCAACTGACCCGCAGCAATATTGAATTACAGGCTGGTAAGACATACGAAGTCAAGTTTTACCTACAGGGTGTTAGTGCTCGCCGCTATGTAGAAGTTCGCATCGGGCGTGACGGCTTCCCTTATGATGCTTTCGCCGAATTCGGTGAAGTTGCGGCGACCGTAAATGGACGAACTGTAACAAAGACTTTCACGATGCAGTCGGGCAATGTCAGCAACGCCCGATTTGAATTCAATCTTGGTAAAAATTCTGGGACGGTTTATCTTTCTGATGTCAGTCTGAATTGCCTTGACTGCGGTTCGAACCAAAATATAGGCGGAAACAATTCTTATGCAACATTGGCAGGCGATTGGGGATACGTTGTCGTTGCCGATATGGTCGATTTCCGTGATAATTCCATGTCTTTGGGCGATGTATTCGGTCAAAATCTTGAACTTGGTGTGGATTCCAGGATTTACGGTAATGTCGATGCTTCGGGCCGTTGCTTCTTGCGTGAACGTGCGAACATCAGTGGTGATTTGCATTATATCAATCAGTGTGAGGAACAAAACGGTGTCGTAGCCAAGACAAAGAGTGCGGCAACTCTATCAAAGCCTGTTGTCGGAATTCCGAATATAGTTGCAGGGATAACTCCAATTTCTGTTGGACTTGACCAGAATGTTACGGTATCGCCGAGTAATTACGGAGCGTTCTATGCCAATGCAAGATCCAAGGTCCATTTGTCATCGGGTTCTTATACATTTCAAAATATCTTTACGGAACCTGATGCCGAGTTTGCATTTGACTTGACTTCCGGCCCGATTACAATTAATGTCTTGGGAAATGTCCGCTTTGGCGACCGCAATACATTCTCCATTACGGGCGGGAACCCCAGTGAAATCTTGTGGAATGTCGCCGGTGAGAATGTCGATATGGGAACGGACGGTTTGTATTTTGGAAAGTTTGTCGCTCCGTCCGCATTCGTTCGCATTCCGTCGCGATCGCACCTTGTCGGAGCCGTGTATGCCAACAAATTCCAGATAGAGCCGCAATCTACGGTTTCTCAGGAACCCCGAGCGTCCGAAATCTCCCACAGCGAGGAACATTTCGGACCGTTCTTTGAGCCTGGAGTGTTCCGCTATGTTTCACAGTTGCCGCTTTCCGCGTCTGCTATCGAAATGTTTGTCTATGCGAATAACGCCCAATTCAAGGTGAACGGCGAAACATCGACAACGGTCGAACTTCCGTCTTCTAATGTAACCGCAAACATCTCGCTTACCAGGAACATGATTTCGGGTTTCCCCGCCGAAGCGTTCAGTAGCAGTTATGTATTCAACTTTACCAAGAGTGCAAACTACCGTATCTACTGGAATCCGCAAACCCAGTGCAAGCAGGGCTGTGACGGCACAACCGCAGCGACTGCCGTGGGCGACTTTGCGACCGTTCTCGAAACAGCCAAGGCGACAGGTCGCGAAATCAACATGGCGGGTGGCGTTTGGAATGTGACCGACAACTTTACTGACGGAGTAGTTCCTTGGAAGGTCGGTTTTGAACTGGTCGGATACAAGGGTGATATCTGGGATTTGAATTCTGAAAAAGATCTCCCGCTTTTGAACTTGGGTGGAAATACTCATGTGGAAATCGAAGGTCGTTCTCCACGCAGCATTATCGGCCTACGCCTTGAAAATGGATTCAATGCCGAAAATGGTGGAACAATCCATTCCGACAACCAGAAACTGCTTTTGAAAAACATCGTTATCGCAAAGTCTAAGTCAAACAAAAACGGCGGAGCCTTGGCAACAAGTGATTCCTTGTATCTCGAAACAGCTCACTTTACACAGAATACATCGAAAGGAAATGGCGGCGCGATTTCTGCTCAAGGTGAAATCAATATGCTTAATGTAATCTATTTGAGCAACACGACTGCTCTTAACGGTGGAGCCGTAAATCTTTTAGGTGGCAACACCTACATTGGCAACGCAATTTTCTATGACAACCATGCTGCAGACAATGGCGGTGCAATCAACAATGATGGCGCAACCCTGAATATTTGGAATGCGACATTCTTCGCAAATGTCGCTACGACAAAAAATGGAGCAATATCAGGCAAGGCTAAAGGCTCTATAGGCAACAGCATTTTCTGGAAGAATACAACGGCAACATGCACAGGAGAGTGTGCAGAAGAAGTTGTCGTCGGCTATAGCGCAACAAATTCATCTTTCTCGAAAAACTACATAGGAACAAATATTTACATCGGCGACCCCAAACTCGCAAACGAAAATAATCCAGCCGGCGAAAACGAATATATGAATTACGATGCAGGAATCAATCTTGATCAAAAGTCAAATCTATTGAAATCTGGCGTAAAGAACAATTTCGCTCCACAATACGACATATTGGACATGGAGCGTGAAGACAACGCTATCGCTTTGGGCCCTTACGCAAACGCAATGCCGTCAAAGAACGCGACATTTGGTGTATTGGACGAAGACGGCAATGTGGTATCAAAGAAACCAACAGTTCCTTTGATAAATGCAATATTAGGGCAAAGCCATAGAGAGTATCTTTTGCATTCACCTTATGCTAGAGTATGGAAAGCAACAATTGACAGGAATAAGAAAACAAAAAAATTAAAAAAAGCACATGTTAAATTATGGGTAAAAGACAAGGATGGAAACAAACGAACCAAAGACCCCGTTGTCGAATTTGACGTATTCCGCAATGGTGATGAAAACGGTCAATGCGTTTTCCAGACTATGACAAAAAATGAAGGCAAGCCAATATTATTTTCCAAGCGTTTGAAGGATGCCGGCGAGTATGACGAGGCTATTGTAATTTACATGGGCGCAGTTACAGATTACTTCTATTACGAAGCAAAGGAGAAGTAGATTATTATGATGACGAATGTCTTGAAAGTTTTTATTACATCACTCTGCGCTTTTATTTTACAAGCTTGCGACGATGACGGTTCTGCAAGCGATAACGTAAATCCAACCCCTCGATGTGAGGAAAATGATCCAAACTGTGAAATTCACGGCACAAGAAGTACTCCAATAATACACGATTATTCGTTTGAAGAATATGCTGATGGACAGGTTGTTGAATTTCATTGGACTCAAACTTTAGACTGGTTTCTTCCGCATGAAGAACATAAATGGGGATTTGACATGGACCCATATGCGTTGTTTAGTGAGGACGCTGTTTTTCATGGACAAGATGTGTATATGTCTGTTAGTGACGGAGAATTCGCTAAAATAAACATCCTTGTAAACTGTGACGCTAAAGATCGTTTTTCTTTACGCAAAATAGACAAAGACAACAGCACTGTTCTTACGGGAAAAGAAGCGTGCTCGGAAGGTAAAGATGGGATGATAAAAAAATCTTTATCTGCAGGAGATTACGCCATTTACTATGGTGATGAGGAACAAAAAAGGTATCTACATATTAAATCCTATCGCCCAGATTTGAACAGGGAAATATTTTTTGTAAAATTCGGCAATGAAAATGATCCAGATTGTATAGGTGCCGACGGTAAAAATGGATGCTATACGGTAAACACCGTTGAAGAACATTTTGATAAAGTTATGTCACAAGTTGTTGTCGGAGGCCATTTTAATTCCGTTGACCCAAGCGAAGTTGGATTTGATGAAGGTCCGCTCCTTGTAGATTTAACGAATAGCTTATCTGAAGTATATAGCTTTATTACGACAAGCGGTTATGCAGCGCCGATTGTAACTAAAATAAAAGCAGATGTTCTTCTTAATTCAAATTTCGGAGCCAAAAATAAATTGGAAAAGCTCAATGAAGAAACGAAGAATATAAATAACGAAGGATGCGGCGTAATGGCAGACAAAGAGCAAAAAGAAAATCTAAAAAATTCCATTTCAGAAAAAAAAGGTGATTGCGATCGTATTGAGCGCAGCACAAACTGCCAATTAACAGATGAAGGAGATTCGTATTCGATTCTATGCCCACAGGATATATCAGCAGAAGATTTTCAAAAGTATCAAGCAGTATGTGGTGACTGGCTCTCGTATAAAAAATATTATGACGATGAAGAAAAAAGGTGTAGTAATTATGTAAGTGACTACAACTCGGCAAAAAAAGATTACGACAATGCTGTGAAAACAGTTCAAGAAAAGCATCTTGTATTCGGAATCAATGAAATGCGCGTAAATTGGAACTTTGACGGTAATGGAGGAAATAGTGTTATTCTTAAAAATTACAGTTCATTTGTCACATCATGTAAAAATGCCGATGATTGTTCGTTATCCTCAAAAGAAATGACAATGAAAATGAAAAATTCCTGTAGCGGAGGGGAAACATCCATTCGATTAAAGGTTATTGACGTTCTGACGGACGATTCCTTTAAGGCATCTATTTCAGGACACAAAAAAGGGTGCAAATATTCTATTTATAAAGATGTATATCCGCATGTCCCCGGTCTCGAAAGAGCCGCACAACTTACATTGCCAAGTACGAAATCTGAAAGCGACAAAACAGTCATCGGAGGCTTTGTGTGGGGGTGCCGTTTAACAGGAGAAGCCTCAATGAATACTATTGTTCATGAAATTGGACATTCCTTCGGTCTTACTGATTTATACATATGGCCAGATGATCCAACAGATCCGAGAAATTATGAAGGCTATTGTGAAGAAATTGATGAATCAGGAATATGCCTCACCAAATATGCTGATTTTGCTTTTGATGAAGCTAATTTAATGAATTATAGTTCACCGAACGGCATGAGATTACGATATCGTCCTCTAGCTGTTGCTAAAACAATTGACGGGGAACTAATTGATAAAAAAGGGTCATCAGGTTTCGAAACAGAGAAACAATGGGATTGTATCCGTTCTAGTGTTGATTGTTTCAAAGAAAAGGATTAGGTACAGCATGAAATTATACAAATTATGCGTAATCGCAATTATCTTTGCAGAAACCCTTGTATTCGCGAAGGAATCTCTATATGAAGTGGATGGAGCAAAAGTCGGAAACAAAACAAATGGGCCCAAAGCATTGATTCACGTATTTAGTGAAAAAACACCTAGCCGCTCTATTTCGGATCGGTCAAAATCTGATATATATGCCGAACAAGACACTTTCTTCATATCTTCAAAAGCTTCTGAATTATGGCTCGAATTGGAGAAAAATTCCAATTACACCATTTGTTTAGAAAACGAAGAAAATGGAATATGGAAAGGAAATGATTTTCCGTACGAAAAAGATTGTTCGTGTATTAAATTGAATTCTGGGAATTATGTGAAGAATGGAAAGATTCAGCATATAACCCAGATGGGCAATGTACAAACATTCAATTTACTTGTAGGTATGAAGTACATTGACCTTTCAACACAAGAACATTTGCTAGGATTCAATAGCAGTGAAGATACCTATTTTACGGGGATGCATTTAAATATTTCGTATATGGATTCAGCAAGATACGAAAAAATGAATGAAGTTCTTGTAGTTGACAAATATAAAGTTACTGAATGTGAATTCGTGCATACTTTATGGGACTCCATTCCATCTTACACACATGAAAATAATTACGAAAATATTAATTTTTGGATAGAAAAAAAGAAAAACATGACCCGAAAAGAACTATGCGACGCACACGATTCTGCTGCAACGCGAATTTATTTATACCAAGCTTTAATTTACGCAAACATTCGAAGTCTGCGTGATGGCTTCAAACCTGTATATTCATTTGAGAAATCAAAAAATTCCAGCACAACATTCAAAGAGTACAATGATGGCAGTTTCAATATCAACGGAACAAGTTTTTTTCAAAATTATTCGAACGAAGAAAACTTTATTCATGTAAAAATTGATAAAAACGCCAATGGATATCGACTGCCATACTATAATGAATGGATGGCCCTTGCTAGAGGCGGCGAGGGACGTAAAAACTATTTTAATATTTGGGGTGGTATAAATGACTCCATAAAAGCAACTCAATACGCCTGGTTTGGGCAAATAGATTCAGATGATTCTTATTTAAAAATGAGCGAAAAAGATCCCTTTGAAAGATCGTGGCTCAAAATGTCTTGTGGCGAATGGCAACAGAAATCCCGACCAGTAGGGATGCTAAAGCCTAATGCTTATGGACTTTATGATATGTTCGGTCTTGTTTGTGAAAATGTGTTAATGCCAGGAAAAAGTTTATTCAGTGTGGAAACATATTCTTGCAAAGGCGGTTTTTTGACTACACCTCTTAAAAATTTAAATTTTGGAAACCATTGTGACAATGGTCGGGGTTATTTCTATACCACCTTCCAAGGCTTGCGATTAGTTCGTCAAATCAAGTAGTTTTAGAAAAACAACAACAAGTCAAAATTAGTTTTTTCTAAATTTCAACAGTTCCGCAGTTCTTGACAAAACTGCGGAATTTTTGTTTTCTAAAACAAATTCTACCTATTCCCTTTGGCTCTGTTATGCGACTTGCAGAGCATTTCGCAGTTGGCACGGTCGGTTGCGTCACCCTTGCTCCATGCGGTTATATGGTCGGCGTCTGCAGCCGTCACTTGTACGAACTCGCCGCCAACTGCGTGATGAGCCAGCTGCTCCTCCGCGATGCCTCCAAGTCTCCTGAACTGTTCGACAAGAGCGTGAAGGTGTACCTGAACCTCGCCGAAGCCGAAGTCGCGAAGCACTACAACTTCGTGAAGAGCTTGAACGTGGAAGCGATGGAAAGCTACAAGCAGGCGTAAGCCCGCAGGATGTCATCCCCGGCTTGACCGGGGATCTCCCTTTAAAACTTAAAGACCTCGGCAGAAATGCCGGGGCCTTTGCTTTTTGGGATTCAAGAAATTTTCACCAATAACAACTAATGCAATAAAATGATTTTAGAAATCAAACATCGCTTTCCGTTCTGTTTCATTGTGAAAAGTATAGGAAATAAGATGATCTCGTTTATATCCAGAAGCATTTGTTCCTATAATAAATCCAAAATCACCACCACTTTGGTCAAATGTGCAGGCAACCGACACTGAATTATAATCAAGTTTGTAACATTCATTATATGAAGAATGTCTTGGACAAGGAAAAGATTCCTTTAACTGAACATTATATTCCGGTTGAAAATAACGAATCAATGTTCCCTCAATTATATTTATTAATTGATCCTCAGGAATTTCCTTTTCAAAAATTGCCTGCATATGTTTGTCATCATCTGCTTTTGAGCACTGAGATTGCGCCATAGACATTATTTTTTGTTTTTTAAAAGAATTTAGCAATATCCAAACCTCTTTATTTGGATGCAATCGCATATATTCAAAATATATTCTTTGCAAGGTAGAATGCTCTTTTAAACGATCCATGGCAAGTCGTTCGCCGGATTCTCCAAAAGCTTGTCCAACATAAAGAACTTCAAATTTCAACGCTCGGACTATTTTCGGATTAAATATACCATCATATATCCATCTTGTTACCAATGCGCTAATTTTACCTTCTTTTACCAAGTCTCCCGTTACTGTTGTCAAACGGAAATAAATACCATCAACTTTTAAAGATAGATTTTTTGTTAGCTTGATCTCTTGCTTATTTTCAATGAGCCTATAGTCAAAAAATTTTTTATTTCCATCAACAACGACTTGTATCTTTGGATTGGCGCAATAAATGGTCTGTGATGGAACAACGCATTTTTCCCTTGCTACAATCATGTAAATATGAGGAAGAAAACCATCCAACGCATCGTTGTCAAAGTCATCCTGTTCTAGCAGAACAAACTTATCATTATAAGCATTGATGGCAAATTCTGTAATATATTTTCTTTCTGTCATATAGCAGTCCTTAGAAAAGAATTATTCAAGTTATTCGAGGCAAAGCGCTTCGTCTCATTTAAATATACTTTCTTCAGCCATAACACACAAAAGAGTAGATTTCACAAGTCAAAGGAACCGAGCATTGCGTGCTAGCGTCTGAAACCCACAGTGAGGGAACCGGAAACCCGACTAGGACAGGATTTAACTTTGTGAAGAGCCTCAGCATGGAATCGCTGGAAAGCTACAAGCAGGGGTAATTGGCCCCTATCGCCTGACGGCTCCAGGGTGACACATCATTCTGGAGCAAGGTCCCTGAGCCTGTCGAAGGGCCGCAGCGATAGAATCAACCAAAACTTAAAGTCCTCGGCAGTTCAATGCCGGGGTCTTTGTTTAAGGGCGTTCCCCACTGGCGAGGGTCGGGCTATATTTTATGGGTCGCCCGGTTCACTCCGTTCCCGCCCAACCTCATAAAACGGCACCACAGTGCCACCCCAAGGGGTCACTATCCCTAACGCTGCGGGGGTCCCCCCCGCTCCCCCTCGCAACACAGGGCACGGCCTACTCGGCCACGCCCTGTAAAACAAAAAACTCCTGCCTGATTTTTTTATCAGGCAGGAGCATTGTTATTCAAGTTATGTCGTTTACAGCTATGCGGCATTTTCCTCTTCCTTCGTTTCGGTGGGGAAATCTACCACGGTCGTCTCGGGAGACTCGGTCGTATTCTTCCCTTTTCCCTTGCGAAGTTTCAGGTGCACCTTCTTCTGGTCGATGTGGCTGTTCACGGCGTTGATGAACTGGATGCAGCCTTCGTCCTTGTCGAGGGTGGCCTTGCCGATAGCAAGCGTCGTCACGATTCCGAATCCATCGAGGCAGCGTTCGCGATACACCTTGTTGGCGTCGGCCACCTTCGAAGCGATTTCCTTGTTGCGGTTCTGCACCGCCGTCAGGTATTCGCTGTGCTTGCTTTCGAGGTTTTCGAGCCAGGGCTTGAATCCGCAGGCGCTCAACTTGTCATCACCAATTTCCTTGAGGGTATTGATGAGGTTCGTGAAAGTACCCGTGGACTGGTCCTGATTCAGCCTCGTGGGGTCGGCGTTCTCGGCAAAGACCTTGCGGAGACGTTCTCCCGTGGCAACCACGCCGCTGTCGGCAAGCGACTTGAGGCTCTTCGCAAAGTTCCTGCAAGAGGAGTAGGCGGCATTGCGTTCGGAATCAAGGCGGCTGACGGCCCTTGCGGCAGATTCGTCGACAGACACTTCAATGAGGTTAGCGTATTCGGTTACAGAGGTGCGGTAGGCTTCGATGGACTTGCGAATCTCTTCGCTGGTGATGCTTGCAGTCTGCTCAACGAAGTACTTGTGGAGTCCCAGGAATTCTTCGTTGCGGAGTGTTCTGTAGTTGAGAGCGTGAATCTTCATCATGATTCTATCCTCGTTCTTGAAGGTTGTCGGTTTTTGTCTCAGGAACTCTTGCGTTCCCTTGTCTTCAAAGATACCGCCAAAATTTCAAAAGCGTATCACCCAAAATGCCCGTTTCCGACGAAAAAACAAAAATTAAGGACAAAGTGTAATTGAGTACAAACTAACTAAAAACTTTGTCTGGGTTGCATTATTTTTTGTAAAAGTTGTGTCACGGCGATGTGTAGATTCTACACAGTCCTACACGCCGTTCCCACTGAAGCCGAGAGAATCTTCCAGCCATGTGTCTGTTCGCTGCACCGAAAGGCGACTTTTCATCGCTTTTCTGCCCGCCGAATACTGCGCCCACCTCACGGCGAGCGCAGAGAGCCGTCCGAGATGCCGCATAAGGGTCCACAGCGGTCCCGGCAGGTTCCGGCGCAGCACATCATCCTCGAAACTTGCGTAGTGGCTTGCGCTGCCGGGGTCCCCCTGCCTTGCGGCGCGCCCGAACAACTGCCGGTCGATTCTGGACGACGGGTTACATTCCGTGGCAATCACGTGCAGTCCACCAAGTTTCTTTACCTTGTCCGGTATCTTGATATCCGTGCCACGCCCGGCCATGTTTGTTGCGACCGTTATCGCGCCCAGGCGTCCGGCACGCTCAATGATCGCGGCCTCGTCGTCGCTACGCACGGCGTTTATCACGCGGCATTCAAGCCCGAGAGCCGTAATCATTTCGGCCAGCGTTTCGCTTTCGTCAATATCCTTCGTCCCAATAAGCACGGGGCGGCCCGTCGCATGGACATTCATCACTTCACGGACTATGGCGACACGCTTGCTTTCCTTTGTAGAGAAAATCCTGAGCATGGAAATCTTGCGAAGACAGCGGCGATGGTTCGGGACGCAGAGGACCGGGGACCCGTAAATAGTCCAGAATTCACCGAGGGCCTCCTTACCGGTCCCCGTCATACCCGAGAAATTCTTGTACAGCCTAAAGAATCGCTGGAAACTCATTCGGGCCTCAGTTTCCTTGAGCCCCGAAAGTTCCAGCCCTTCCTTCAACTCAATCATCTGGTGAAGCCCGCCGTTCCAGGAACGCATGGGCATCTTGCGGCCCGTGGACTCGTCCACGATTACGACCTTACCCTCTTCCACAACATACTGGCGACCGGCTACAAAAAGGTACCGCGCCGTCAGCGCCTGCCGAATCAGGTCCTTCAGGAATGCAGCCTTTGAAAAGCCGCTCGATGCGGGGCCTTCGAGCCATTCGTCCATGTCCGTCAAGAAATGGATTGTGCGCAGCTTGCCATCGACAAGGAAGTCGATTCCTTCCTGCAACTTTCCCGAAAGTTCGTAGGCCTGCCTACAGCTTTCGTTAAAGCCCTCGTTCTTGTTTTCCCTAGAAATAATCAACGGGGTCACGGCCTCGTCAATCAACACGTTATCAGCCTCGTCGACAATGGCGGTGCATAGCCCCCGCTGCACCACGCCCCTGCCGAACTCCCCGCCCTGCAAGCTAAAACGATCCAGGAGCCGCTTCGAAAAGTTCTGCATCTTCCCCATGGCTATACGGTCCCGCAAGAAGTCGGCCAGCACTTCCTTCGCCGTAGAGTAGGTAATCGCGGCGGCATAGCCCGCCCTTCGTTCTTCCGGCTTCATCGCACCGGTCACGGCACCCACGGTAAGGCCACAATAGTCAAACAGCGGCTTCATTATCTGCGCGTCGCGGCTTGCCAGGTAATCATTGGCGGTTACCACATGGCACGGCATACCCGACAAGCCGCGCACCGCTGCACACATGGCGGCCGTAATCGTCTTGCCCTCGCCGGTGGACATCTCGGCGATATAGCCATGATAAAGGCAAAGGGCTCCCGCAATCTGTTCTACATAGGGCCTATACCCCATCGTCCGGAAAGCGGCCTCCTGCATCAACGCGAATGCCTCGCAAAGGGTCGAGTCCTTGACGGGGCGCTTGAGCAGGGCGGCAAGCCCTTCTATCCGCCCTTTCAGCTCGGCGTCAGACTTTTCCGAAAGACTGCGGCCAAGGCTGTCTATTTTCCGTGCGGTACGGAGAATGCGCCAGATAACGGAACGGCGGCTCTTGAAGCGTCCGACCAGCCTGAAAACAAAGGCGTCGACACCCACGGGAATCTTCTCCACGCGTTTCAACGAAGTAAGCCTGTAGTCGCCAGTCAAGTCCATCACATCTTGTAGTATTTTTGCAACGCCTGCCGTACCTTGCGTATCCCCTGGACGGCCAAGGGAGCATAGCCAAGCTGGATACGAATCTTTCCCGTCCTTCCGTGCAGACGGCGAACATCCATCGAATCGGGCATCTCGGCCCTTACAAGGTAAACGGGTTCCGCCGTCTGTTCCGAATACCCGTCGCTCTTCGTCTCGACTTCCCCACCCCCGAGCCAACCCAGCGCATTCGAGGGCAAGCGGTCTTGCGCACTGGGGATAGCCATGGCAGAGACAACCTTCAATTCCTTAAATACATCGCCGTGCAGGCGCACCGACGCGCGAACGGGCTTGTCCGTAAACAACCTTGCGCCATCTTCCTGGTTTACCACTGCCAAAAAATCGAACGCGGTCGTATCCAGCAAGATGCCCAGCGAATCGCCCTTGCCTACCCAGCGCCCCTGATAGTCCTCGATGCCGGGCGCACTCCAGATTCCGTCCATCCCCGCGACAAGTGCAAGTTCGCTCTCGCTCCTTTCGAGTTCCTCGAGTTCCTGCTTCAATACCGAAAGCCGCTTTTCGAGCGGGTGCATGTCTTCGGGGGCCTCGTTCAGTGCACGGTAGTACATCTGCCGCGCTTCCTGTATTTCGGAACGCTTCGCCTCGGCGGCATACTTGATTTCCAGATTTTCCAGGAGCACGAGCGTGTCGCCCTTCCTTACCGCACTGTAGCTTTCGCGGTATAGCCTGGTGGCAAAGCCGCCCTCGTTCGCTATAGTGTTCTCGTAATGGCGGGCTTCCAGTACGCCCGGGGCCGTAAACGTATCGGGAACGGGCAAGTAGAACAGCGCCGCAAACAGCAGGGCAAAAAAGGCTACCGTCAAGACTGCCGCACGGTTACGGACCTGCGAAAGCCCCGGCCCCCAAAAGACATACCTGAAAAACTTGCCTACCGGAATAACCACCATGGTAAGGCAAAGGAGCACGCCCATGACAAACGAAAGTATCAGGTAATGCGCCGATATGGCGACGATGAACCCCGCAAAGAGGAAAAACCTGTAGACAGCGCTGGATATCCCGTAAACCGTGTATATCAGCTTCTCGCTCGCCCTGAAGGCGACCGGTTCCGCGTCGCGCTTACGGAAGGCATATCGTTCCAGAAGGTACTGCAGGTGCCGTACGGAATGCTGTTGCAGGTTCGGCATGTCCAGCAGGTCGGTCAATATGTAGTAGCCGTCAAAGCGCATGAGCGGGTTCACGTTGAACAGCACCGTAGAGACCGAGCAGATGATGAACACGTTGTAGCAGAGCGCGCGGGCCGTGCCGCCGCCCAGGTTCGCCCAGAGTATGAGCGCCACCGAGGCTATAAAGAACTCGAAGAGCATTCCCGCGGCCCCCACAAAGGCGCGGTGACGCTTCTTGCGGAAAGACCAGCTCGCCGTGGCATCTACATACGGCAGCGGCGCAAGGAGCATGAACATCACGCCCAGCGTGTGGACCTCGCCGCCATATTTCTTGACGACGCTCGCATGCCCGAACTCGTGGAACAGCTTCACGAACACGGTACACACGTACACCCAGCCAATGTTCGACGGGGCGAGGAACCCCGCGCTCTGGTCCTTGAGTGCGTCGAAGTTCTCGACACCGTACTTGACGGCGACAATGACCGTCGCAAGCCACACCAGCATCATCGGCGTACTGAGCAGGATGCGGATTAGCCACCGCAAACGGTTTAGGAGCGGGTCGGGGTCGAATACCGGTATTCGCAGGAAAAAGATATTGAGCAAGGTGGACTTGACCTTCTTGCGGGTCTTTTTCTTGTCGCGGTCGAAAAGTTTCGTGCCATCTTCCACGCCGTCATAAAGCAGCATGTTGGCCTGGTAAAGCTGCGCGAGCATCTCGATGACTTCGCCCTGGCCCGGGATGTCGCCCTCGCCGCTTTCCAGCATGCTGTTCCAAATCTCGCCCACGGTCCTACTCACGGAAAGGCGAGAAACAAAGGAATAGGCCCCCTGCGGCAGGCGGAAATACTGGTTGGTGAACGGCTCGTAGAGCACATACCACAACACGCCACGATACATCTGGCGGTGAATGCGGACGCTCGAACGGAGAGCTATACGGCTCCCCGCGAGACGGTACCACGACTCGTGGAAAATCTTGCGCTGTTTATCGAGAGGCATAGTTTTCCCGTGCCAGACGCTACTGCGCGATGGATACTACCACTACGGTGTCTTCTTCCGCTCTGAAATAGATCTCGAAACAACCGTTTTCGCCATTCGGCTGGTCCGGCACATCCACCGAGTACCACCACGTGCTCGGAATATCCAGGTGCAGCGGTCCGGTAGCAGTTTCAAGGTCAGCATCGATAGCCGGGAACCGGCCCTGACTACCGATAAAGATAAGTTTCAGGTTGGGGACATAGTTTGTGTCACGGTAGAACTCGTGGAAAACGACCTTCACAGTTTCACCGGCAGTAAGGAACAGCGGAGTTTGCATGTCGTACGACTCTATGGTCGTTATGCTAGGTTCATCGCCCTGTCCGTTGCCGGTTTCGCCATTCCCGGTTTCACCGCCTTGCCCGTTGCCGGTTTCGCCGTCCCCGGTTTCACCGCCTTGCCCGTTGCCGGTTTCACCGTTCCCGGTTTCGCCATCCAGGGGCTGAGTATTGTTGTCGTCGGGCTCCGTCTGGTTATTGCCATCGTCCGGTGCCGTTTCAGAACCGGCAAATTCGATGTCCGGGACTTCGAATCCAGTTGCAGTCAGATTTCCGTTGAACACGAGGTTCTTGGACGATTCGTCATACACGTGGTCGCCCGTGTCGCCAGCAGTCTCAAGGGCTATGCCCTCGATACGCCCCTGCCTTACCTGGTCTTGCATCTCGTTTACGCTCATACCGGTGTCGCCATCGACGAAACGCCGCCTCTGTGCCTTGGTATAGTCGTTGTCCTCAAGGACAATCTCGACATTCTGGCTGAACACGCCGACAGGGTTGTTGTGTTCCACCTTAAGCGAAGCCTTGTCGCCAACAACCACGTCGTCACCAGCACCGGAATAGACTTCGTCAATTCCTTCACCACCTACGACGACATCGCGGTCCTTGCCAGTCACAATCGTATCGCCAGCACCCTTCGCTACATTGCCGTCAGTCATTGCAACCGATTCCGATGTAATTACCCTGTTCCTGTAGTCGGCTACGTTCTCGTCACCCGCGAACGGGATATCCAAATCAAAGAGCAACCTAGCCTCGTCACCAAAAACAAGGTCCCTGTCGTGGTCGCCACCAACTTCGATAGCCTCGGTCGGCAGAGAGCTCTTCACAATCTGCACTCCGCTAAATACGGGAATATTGTTCCACTTCGCATCTCCCATGGTGGAATCATAACGACTAATGCTTACCGTAAGCGAACTAGCCTTCACATTGCGGAACACAACATAGTTGCCAATCATCGTAACATTCGGTGTTATGCCAGATGCAAGAGCCCCCTTCTGATAGCTGGTACAGGTGACCTGCTTGTATTCCCCATCGAAACAGTCGCCCATCCAGTCGTTAAGGAAGTAGGTCTGGCCGTTGCTACCCGTAATCTTGAAAATATAGTCGTAACCGTCGCGCTCGTTGTCGATTCCGCTTATGTAAACATAGACATCGCGTGGATCGCTCTCGCTTGCGGGTATGTTGGAGAGTTCAAGCGTAAGCGTGTCATGGGCCTGACCGCAGACATAGGTCTTGAACATTTTATTGTTGCCGGTGTCAGCATCCATGGACGCGTTAACCTTTTCTGTCGGGGCGTCGTTATTGCCGTTGATATGGTAACGGAAATGCACGTCCGTCGGGTCCTGTCCGAATTCCCTCTGCTGCGAGCCAGCCTGGTAAACATTGTGCCAGTTCGAATCGACAACGACACCGGCAGACTCGCCCTGTCGCATAAGCAGGCTTTCCGGCGTGGAGATATCCACGAAGTTGAGCGACACGACATCAACCCCATCAAGGGTCCCATCAGCGGTGGGAGTCGCAGAAGCATCAATCTTGTCGACACCGAGGCCGCCCACCACCGTATCATCACCGTCGCCAGTCAAAATGGTGTCGTCATAGGTGGCAGACATGTCAGTCGAAATGACGGATTCCGCGGTCGTTATCGTGGATGCCGTAGTGGCGGCATCATCGCGGTCGGTGAACAGCATCTTGGCATTGTCGCCAAAAACCACGTCATTGTCATTGATTCCGTAATGTTCGTCACCGTAAGTGTTGATTTGGTCATTGCCTGTCCCGCCCACGACGATATCGTCGCCACCGGATGTCCTGACGGTATCGTTTCCGCCATAGGCAATATCTGTCGATGCAGCCACGTCCTGCTTGTGGTGGCGACCGCGCACCTGTATGCCCGCAATGCCAGCACGGTCCTTGCCGTTCTGGCCGTTGCTGGGGTCGCCATCGGTAATCTCGACATGGAACCGGTCTCCACTGATGCCCTTGAATATAACGCAGTTGGCATATACCGGATTACCCGCGATATCCCTTGCGTCCCTGGCCTGTTCGGCAGTCGTAGCCGTGGCGACAATCCAGTTGCCGTTGAACGTATTCGACTCAGGGTCATTCACAAAGTAGCACCCGGCTACATCGCTGTGGGACACTCCATTTTTGTCCACATAGTCGCGGTAGAGAGTAACCATGCGGACACTGTCGGGTGACCAGGAATTTTCACGGACCATATCAAGGTAAACAACCACGTCATAATCCGTAAAGTATTGCGAGAGGCCGTCAACCTGTACAAGCAGCTTGGTCTGGTCGTTGTTGCGGCTCGTATCCAGGCCGCTCTTCATCAGGTTTACGTCGCCTGGGTCGGAACCGTGAACCATATTGCTCTGGTCGTAGCCGTGCAAACGTATCTGTTGCCCCGTGGTCGTGTCAATGCGGTGGGCCTCGGTTGCGCCGTACGTTACGCTCACGGCACTAGCACGGGAGCCGTTGTCGAACAGCACGATTTCATCATCCTCATTACCGTAGGTGCCTGCCTCGATGCCGGAGGGGTTCTTGATATTGTTCCAGTTGCCAACGCGATAGTCCGCATGCTCGGTAACATCCACGAACTCGCCCGTGGTTTCATCCATTTGGCTGAAGGTGTAGTCAGCAACGGCACCGGCCTGCTCGTTTGCGGCAACACCCGTCTGGGCAGGCCCCTGGAAGTTGAAACTGAGGGTCGATTCATCGTAAATGGTAGGAATGTTTTGGAGTTCGTCCAACTGGTTCTGCGCCTCGGAAGCATTGCCGCGGAATGTCGCATAGGCGTTGTCGCCAAAGACGACATCCTTACCGGTCCCGGTGTCAATCGTATCGTTATCGAGACCGCCCATTACCACGTTGTCACCGTCACCGGCGTCTATCCGGTCCTTGCCCGCACTACTCTTGAGAGCGGCATTTTCGCCCTCGCCTTCAAGCACAGGAATGTCGTGCCCTTCGTTCGTCACAAGGAGAGCGTTGCGGTTGAGATCCATGACGACCTTGCCGCCATCGCCCACGATGGTATCGTTTCCGGCCCCCGTGTGAATGACATCGTGCGTTGTTCCGCCAAGCACGACGTTCGCACCGTCACCCGTGGTAATGAAATCCTCGCCACCGAGTTCATCGCTCGTCGTTTCGAGAACCTGACGCTTTTCGAATACTTCGAGCTTACCGCCATCACCTGCCGCAATGTTATCAGCACCAGTAATGCGGATGTCATCGCCAGCGAAGCCGCCCATCGCAATATTCTTGCCGCCACTGATGGAGATGTTGTCCACACCACCGATGTCATCGGAGGTCGTCTCAACGATATGCAAGCCCTTACCCACGGAATCACCGTACACGGCATTTTCAAGGTTGCCAGCGTCGTACTGCACAGAGCCACTATCGCCAAGCACCACGTTCATGTTTCCCGAAACCGAGAGCACATCGCCCTTTGCACCACCAATCACGTTACTGTCCGTACCGCCGAGCGTAATCATGTCAATATCGCCAATATCATCGGCGACCGACCGGACATTCGTAGCGTTACGACGTATGCCATCGGTCTGCTTGTCAAGCTTGCCACTGGCATCCTTCGCAATAGTCGTGTGAATGGTTTCGGGTTCATCATCAATAAGCTCGTAACCGAGCCTGGTTGTAAATTCATCAGCCTTCGTAAGGCTAGCGTACTCAACCACACCCATGTCACCGAAGGCAATACCACCCTGGCTCACGTTGATATAGTCAGCACCCTTGCCACCGAAAAGCACCATGTCATTACGCGTAACATCGGGATTGACACCAAAAATTTGGTCGTTGCCGCTTTCGGCGTTCACGACGAGCTGGCCGTCACCCACGTAACCATAACCGAACGAGAAACTCTTAATGTAGATGGAGTCATCTGATGGGAGCGTGAATGCGCGATCCGTGCGGAAACTCGAGGATGTGAGCGACCCAGCCACGACTAGCCTACGCTGGGTAGTACCATCGCTGAGTTTTGCATCTACATAGATTGACTTACCCGCTTCGGTAGCGGCAGTAACGCTTGCTTCGATTGTCGCGGCGTATTCGTCCTTAATCGTGTAGTTATACGCGAAACCATCCATTACGACGGTTTCTTCGGTATCGGACTCTTCAGCTTCAGTAGCAGGCGATTCGTCGGTTTCTTCTTCATCCAAATCAACCACAATGCTCTCCGCGATGACGGTAGAGGCCACATCTTCCTTGTAGCTGTTGACATTGATGATGTCATCGAACTTTGCCTGAATGAACGTGAACCCAGCAATACTTTCACCGTCGCGAAGGATAAAGTCATCCTTGACATTAAAACCCGAGATGCAGTCAAACACACCGACAATCTCGCGGCGCTGAGTGCCCACGACTTCTGTTTCACCATTCTCTGTCTTGACGATTTCGGCATCCACGTAATAGATTCTGGTATCTTCCGCGGTCTTTTCGAACGTTACTCCCGTATCGACAGCTATGTCATAATGGAAAAGTCCTGCGGCAGAAACACTAGAGGTGCTGAAAGTAGCAGTCCCGATTACCTCGCCAACCGTATTACTCTTTGCGGAATTGATATCACCCGTATTCACGACCGTGAATGTCTGGAAGCCGTCTTCGCGGTGCAGCGTCTTGGAAATATCGACTGTATCGGAACCCGTGCCAAGGTTGTATTCGCCGAACTCGAAATCCGAAACAGAAATACCACGTTTACCGATTTCGGTATGCGTGAAGCGCAACGCGTTCGGGTCCTTGTTCATGGAGCCTTCCGTTTCGCTTACATTCTTAAAGAAACTCAGGACATTTTCGGCATCCATACCAGCCAAGCCAAGTTCCGCCGCGATTTGGGCGACCTCTTCGCCGGTATAAGTCTTGGTGGGGTCGAAATTCATTTCAGCGAGCTTGGTGGCAAAAGCTTCAAATGTACTATTTGCATCCCTCGAAGCAGCCTGGTTATTCACGAAAATACGATCGACACTTTCGGCTTCGTTCACGAACAAGTAATCCTTATTGCCCGAGAAGAGCAAGCTGGAATTATCCTTCGTAAAGTAGTCTACAGCCGAATTCAACGTAAAGACGAGTTTATCGCCCTTAATTTCGCATTTATCAATCCTAAACCAGTCCGACTGATTCTTGTATATCGTTTTACCGTTATCATCAGTACCGCATGCGACACCGTTCGCGTTCGTGGAGACAAAACGCACGGTCTTACCCTCGTAAGCCGAAACCGTCGCTCCAGCAGGCATAGCAATGGATAAAGAGGCTTCCATCAGCGAATCGACACTCACAAGCAAGTTACTGTCATATTCGTTCTTTTCGTTATACACAGAAGCTTCCTTAAGTTCTTCACCAACGGTCAAATGGTGTTGATACGACAACATCTGGGTGTCGGCATCCACATTTTCAGCGGAGGTTCCTTCACCAAATGCATACAAGGCTCCATCGACTTCATCAATAAGTTTTTCAGACTTATCAACATTCACAATTCCGTAATCTTCGTCAAATCCATCCGCCTTGGCATGGACGTTGATTGTCAAACCACTCTGCCAGTTGGCCTGCGTAAATTTGACAATCAGACTTCCGTCCGCTTCGGTCGAAACGACAGATGCCGTATCAGCGCACGAAATTTCAAGCTGATGTTCTGGAGTGGTAGAAGAAATCTTGTCAATCAACTTCGTCGGAGAAATACGCACATAGACCGCACTATTCACAGTCGGAGCTGCGGAAAGTTTGACTACATAGGTTGTATTTGAATAGGCATCTGAATCAGTTCCTTCAGCTATTCTCGTTTCGTTCTGTTCAACAAGAATCTTGTAGGCAGCAGCGCCTGTATCTTGAGATGGAGTTGGCGCAACGCCTGTGTTAACCGGCGTGCCGTACGTCGGCATTGTCGCCATGACAGTGATTTCACCATGGACCGTCATCAAGCGATTATTACTTCCATTGTAGAATACAATGGTGTTACCGTTCTGCACGTAATAGATATCACCCGAAGCACCAGACTTTTCAGGAACTTTGACACCATTGTATATCACAGAAGTCACTGTAGCCTCTTCATCGGCAATATAGCACTTCGAAGAAGCCACGTACATGGAATTACTGCGATAGATAATTACCGCTTCTTTACCAACATTCGTACTACCGAGGAATGTAATAGAGTCATCTGCTATTCTATAATCCGTTCCAGAGACCAAGTAACCATCCACGCCCTTGATGTACACATCGAACTCAAAGCTTGCCTTCGATTTGGACTTTGTAAATACTTCGTTTAAGTTCATCGCTCCCGAGACGATTGTGACTTCTTCGGCAAAAGTCATCGCCTTGCTGATTGCAGTAGATGTTGCAGCATCGGAAACATTGACAGAAAGTACCGTTGTGGACTTCTGTAATTCCATTTTTTTCATTTTCGGAAGAAGGCCCGAAAACTCCAGGTTTGTCCAAGTACTGGTAAGGGAGAGCGACTGAATTGAAGGTTCTTCGGCGAGTTTATCGCCAAAAGCCTTGACGTACAACGAGGCTTCCTTGGTAGAAGAATCTAAAACAAGCGTAGCGGTATCTTTCCATGTTGTGCCATCGGTAGAAACCATAATTCCGCGATCACCGCTCATAAGACCCATATTAGAAAGCTGGGGAGCCGCAATACTCACAGTTATCGAACCAATCTTGGCATTGCCCGCATAGCACACCTTGACAACCTTAGGAGTTCCTTCCTGAGCGTCAATCTGCTCAATGACTCTACCAGTTACACCATCCTTAAGATAAACCACAGGGGAATTTGTCGTATCCATTATCGCAAATTCAGCGACAGCAGAGCTTACGTCATCGAAATTAGTATCACGATCGTCATAGCCTTCTGTGACAATAGAATTCTTGATTGTGCAATGCTGCCCATCGGTATCCGCATTTCGTAACACCATGGCCTTGTCAATTCCGCCGACAGAAACGGTGTCATTGCCCTTGCCACCATTAATCGTTTGGGATTCACCGGCATTGCTACTTACGACATTGAAGAGGTCATCACCTGCGGCGGCGTCGTAAGTGGTCGTTTCAACGCCAGCCACCTTGATGCTCACAACGGAGCTAAGCATGCCCTCTTTCGAAACGACAAACTGGTCATCGCCATTGGTGCCGCGAATCAGCAGGGAATCATTGCCCTTGCCGCCATCCACAGACATAGGACCGTTCGTAATGGGCTTGTCATTTTCATCCTGATAGCTGAAGACGGCAAAATTATCGTCGCCCTTGCCACCCTTCAAGTTCAAGCGGCCTTCATTGTGGTTTACAATGAAGGTATCCACATCGCTGCCGCCCTCAATATTGACAACGGTATCCTTGGTAACGCCTTCACCCAGATACTCTTCTTCGTTGGTTTTAACTGTGTTATAGGCGTCATTTGCAAGAACCTGCGCAGAGTTCGTCGTTTCACGTTCTGACTTGTAGAGTTGCCCTATCTGGAATGTATCCTTACCGGCGCCGCCATCAATATTCATGGACTTGGCTGAACCATCAAGAGACACGAGGTCGTCGCCACCATTGGCATTCAAATTCACCACACTGATTGCTTCCGTAAAATTCACGCGTTCAATGTTGGTATTCGCATTCGAGCTATTCTGATTCACCCCTCCAGTGGGGAGTAAGGCCACAAAGCCCAAGGAGTTTTCTTCCTTAGAGCGACGCACAAGCAGATTGTCGTCATTTTCGGTACCTTCAACCACAAGCGTATTGACATCCGTATCGGCACCGGTATCCACAACATTCGCGTAGTTGACGGAACTATCGCCCATCAAATTCACGGTAACCTTGTCATTGCCAGCCTGACCATCCACATAGTCCATGCCCGGGCCAGTTATGATTCTATCATCACCCTTTTCAGTAGGAGAACTTATGGAATCGATATAGATATTTTTATTCAAGCCCAGGTTAGATGCAAAATCAAGATTTGTTTCATCTGGCGTAAACTTTGTTGAACCTAAGGTAATTGCGGTAACGCCAGCATCACCATAAAGTTTATCGTCACCGGCACCGCCGTCAATGATATCGTCGCCATCGCCACCATAAATTATATCGTTATCAATACCTCCGCAGATGGTATCATTGCCACCATCGCCATCGATAACATCATTACCAATACCACCATGGATGATATCATTACCACCTGCAGAGCCTCCTCCATCGCCCAAAATCAGGTCATTGCCGTCGCCGCCGTTAATTTCATCTGTTCCATAAGTTGTAAGCGAATCGGTTGCAAACTCAGGGACTATAACGCCTTTACCATCTGGCAAGCTAAATATGAAATCACTTGCCTGAACAACCTTAATAGCGTTATTTTCACTGTGGGCATCAATGAATTCTTGGCTATAACCATCCAAGTTACCGAACGGGGTTTTCAGATCAAACGAGGAACCGCTAAAACGGTCGCCGAAAATAACATCCATCCCGGCACCACCTTCGATTTTATCGTTATCGGAGCCTCCCAGGATCCAGTCATTACCAGTTTCGCCGAAAATTTTGTCATCACCGGCGGAGCCATCGATTTTATCGTCACCGGAACCGCCATAGATTTTATCATCGCCTTCGCCGCCGACTATAATATCGGCGCCGCCGAAATCACTCATCGCAGTGCGCGAAACCGCATTATTCGTGACATCATACTCGCCGCCGTCGCCGACAAGAATGTCATTGCCACCGTTACCGTATATCTTGTCATCACCTGCGCCACCAAAGATAATATCGTCGCCTATATTGCCGTAAATGTAATCCCCGCCTGATGCGCCCGGATCTACATTGACGACATACTTCTTCTCGTCCTTATTCCTTGGCATTGTAGAATCGCCAAAGATGACGTTCTTGCCTATGGCACCCAAAATTGTATCTGAACCGGCATCACCCCAAATGTATGCCACATGGTCAGAGTTCAACGTGAGCCCACTCAGGTCAATGACATCGTCACCATCACCGCCATGGATTTCTATATCGAAATTGGCATTACCAGAAAGAACGATCCTATCAACATCCGCTCCAGATTTGATAATTAACCTGCCACCCTTACTAGTATCAACGGTAACACTATGCTCTTCATTACCTCTCCATATGACTCTATCACCATCTAATTCGAATTTTACCGTTTCTTGGCCGTCCTCAAGGGAATTGTTTGCCCCTCCCTTATAGACTCTTTCCTGCGAATTATCACCCACATTTGCGATAACGTCACCTTCGTCTTCATCTTCATGAGCCATGACAGGGTCAAGATCACGATTTACATTAGCGGTAAAATCAAACAGGGTTATTTCGCCTGTTATGTCCCATTCCTCAGTATAGAACAGGAACTCCACATAGGCGAAAAGTTCCGCGCTTATTTTGCCCTTAAGGTCAAACATGGCCATCACCCCGGAATCTTCCGCAGTCTGCTTGAATTCCTTCAAGCGCAGCTTTCCGTCTTCATTGGGATCGAACATATCCAAACCAGTGGTTATCGTAACACCACCGCCTACGCCGCCTTTAATGATTCCGCCGTTGAACTCAGCAGAGGCCTTGACACCACCATAGAATTCCAGTTCACTGGAATCCTTACCGTCGTGCAAATCGTCCACATAAAAACCGTTGACTAAGGCACCGTAGTCCTTCCAGCCACTGCCGATATATTGGCGAATTCCGTAGGTATCATAGCCAAAGCCAAGATTGATATTTGCACCGAAAGCAATGTCCAGGCGCACTCCCAACGGGCCATATACAGGGAAGAAGGTATCCCAGCTGAATTCAAAATTCAAGGGACTCATCGTATAATGGACAAGGTCGATATCCTCCCCCAGCAGAAGCCTATACGCCCCTTGCATATCCTGCCAGAAAAATTTCCAATGAGAATCCGCGGAAGCCGGATCAACGATATCGCTTAGGCCATTATTGGAAACCTTACTGTCGGGATCAACCAAAGTAGGCTTGGCTGTGGTATCCATATATTTGGAATTATCCAAGGTTACAGATTTGGCCTTACCTTGAATAAAATTACGAGCCTCTCTTTGACCCGAAGATCCTGCATCAAGAAGCAAATAATCAGGCAATTTTATATAGACATCACCATCTTTTGAAGCATCCCCAAATGCAGAGATTTTATCCGCAATATTGAGTATTTCCTTGACCTCAAAGATAAATGAATCATCGAAATCTGGATTCTTGCTGTACATCTTGGCAAGTTTCAGCGGGGTCAATTCAACGCCAAGGTCATCCAAGACGGGGAAGGGAGTCGTCAGGAAGTCGATAAGATTCTTCATCGGCTCTATGACATCCTTAGCACGGTTGACAACAGGGCCAAGGACATTCGAAATGAAGGTTCCTACGTCAATTGTCATATTGGAAAAACCGAGCAAGGTCACTCCATTAGACACATCCCACTCAAAGTCGAAATTCCCGTTAAACTTGGGATATTTACTTAATGAACTATTGTCATCAATTTTGCCGAAGCCAACAGTAATTCCAGCCGAGATGTTCGTTCTTGCAACCACATTAGGAGTAATACTCGAAATCACGTTAGAAATGTGATTTACTTGTTGATGACCCAAGTCAACATTAAAACTAAACTCGGCCAAATCGTCGTCATCCATTTCCAACTGCATGGCAAGTTTAGAAATGGATCCATTAATTTTAGAACCCTTATCAAAATGGACTTTCGCCCCAGCCGTAAACTCATTTTCGTCTCCTTCATTAAAGAAGAAGTAGAATCCATTTCGTTCAGATATTCCAAAGCCAAACTGCAGATTCCAGCCAACTTCAAGGCTAACCCCGCCTTCACCCGCGATTTCCAATCCAGGCATTCCAAGGTCAAAGCCCAAATCAGTCCCAATTTGGTATACATCACTCAATTCTAAGAACCATTCCGCATACTCAGCACCACTTCTGTAAGCAACACCTTTCGCGAGCATCCATGCATCGGTTGTATCGTACTGAGAAATTCCCGTCACACTTGTCAATTTGGAAGTAAGAAGTTCGCCCAACTTCTCCGCAATCATTTTCGCATTGAAACCGGTGGATTCGTAAACAAAATCAGAGAATGGTTCAAGCACACGATCCCTAATGGCGCTCAAGAAATCAACTCCATTGCTCAACGCATCACCCATTACGGGCATATCCTTGAGTTGGGACATAATTTTTCCGTTCAAACCGGATTCTATACGCGTGAACAGTTCATCCAAACCGGCCACGGCAAGCTTAATCTTGTCGAAGAAATCAACATTCCCCGATCCAAGGCTTTGAATTTTTGCATAGACTTCACTGAAATCGGCCACCAATGTTCCATCAATCAAACCACTTTTATCGGCTTCAGACATTAACATAGAAAAACCTATGTTTTTAACATCCAAAGAACCAAACACGTCCGCCATTGATTTTGCTACTGCATAGTTGTTGATATCTCCACCAACGACAGTATTACTAGCACTATTCCATTTACCCAAGTAAATATTCCCCAAGGTATACCCCTTGATACTTATGGGCAATCGACCAAGTATTGTTGCGTTGACAGAATAGGGAGGATTATCTTTGTCAAAAGTCACTGCAGTCACCAGACTACCGTCACTCCCGATTTCCCCTTCAAAGGAGGCTTTCATATGAATAAACGAATCATCGCCATCAGAACCCACCTTGATAAGGTTCTTGAGCAAATCCATATTGGTAACACCGGCGTTAAATCCCAGGTCAAATGAAAGTTTTGAACCAGAAATGCCAATATTGGCGCCAAACTTTATTCCGCGATCTTTTAGCACAAATCCATTATTTGCACTAACCAATGCGGACATCTTGAACCAAAGTCCGCCAGTCAAGCCAAGATTGGCATGACCATTAATGCCTTCACCACTTTTACCGAAATTCAAATCAAAGCCATCATCGTCTCCAAAAATTTTCATTAAATCAAGGTCAAATTCAATGGCCTTATTAACATTATCCCACTTCAAATCAACAATTTTGGGGGTTGACGTTGGAACATCAGAATTCACAGTCAAACCAGCATCTTCTAAATATTTTGAGAAATACGTTGCAAATGACTGTATATCGGTAACATTTTCTGCACGCAAGGTATCGACAACACTCATTACAGAATCTGCCACATTTACAAGGTCACTCACCTTCTTATTAATGAGCGGAATTTCAAAATCCATGCCACTCGTGGCGTCCATAATTTTTGTAGCAAAATCAGTTACCATTCCATAGACCGTTTCTATGGAAAAGTTCGAAATATTTTGTATATATGTGTTAGTTGAAATTTCGTTTTTTATATCGTTGATAAAAGTATCGAAATTTAATTTGCTGTTTTTCACAACTGATTCATTACCCAAACTGAATAACGTTTCGTGCATTCCACCAATTGTAAAACCAGAGGATATATCCAATTCATTTGTAAATGAACCAGCATCTTCCGTCATAGTTGTATCAGGATTTCTGCTGTCATACCCCAGAGTATACCCAATTTCCCCTGACATGTTTACATCTACGCCCAAGAACCCAAGTGTAGCCTCGGCTTTAGCATTGTTGAGGGTAGCCTTAACATTGGCACTTACCGACTGCGTATTGCCTATTTTAATAAGTTCTGTCCAATCCATTTCACCAATGGGGGACCCGAAAACACGATATTCACCAACGCCATGCTCTTCATAATAAACCGATTTATTCTTGTCTCCAAAACCCAGCGCCTTCAGAATTTTATTTGTATGCAGGCTTTCAATTGAAAATTCCCCGGAGCTTTTGAACTCAATGTGGTCTTTACCTGCATAATCAATCGTTATAGTCGTCCCGACGAGGTAAGTTTCAATCTTTTGCACAACTTCAAGCAATGTCGTACTTGAAGAAATATTACCCAAATCAACACGAATCGACGACCCATTCTTTGGAGCAATTACAAAATCTTCTGAATCCGAACTCACAGCCGTAGAATCTTTTTTGATACTCAACGTATTGGCAGAAGTAAATACGAGATTCGTCCCATCAAAACTTAAGGAGATGTCCGTTCCTGTAATTGAAGATTTAACTTTCTGATACACACTCGCAACGGTATTGCACTCCGAGACATCAATTTCCAGTGAATCAATCGTAATTTTGTCAACATCTTTTTCTGCATCAAAGGCTCCGGACACACGCATATCCTGCACCATACAAGTTCTGCCATCCACCGAGCAAGATTCCAGGCTATACGACGACGTATTCTTCATCTTCTTTGCATCACAGCCAAAGCGTATCTCGTATTCCCCAGCGGTAGACGAGTCCCTTACATAAACGACATATATTCCGTAGGAACTCTCCTTAGAAGTACCATTATTTTTATTTTGAAAAGTCGTCTTTTTCAAGAACAGTTCCAAGGCATGCTGTAAATCCTGGCATGTAACGCCTGATACACTCAGGTCACAAATGTCCTTAAGGACTATTTCCTCCGAGTGCATTGTTCCTGCATCATCTTTGAACTCTAAATTTATCTTGTTCGTTGCAGAATTGACTTTTACTAGGCTAGTTGCCTGCACATCGTTTCCGCTTAAGTTCAAATCATAAAGGCTCTTTTCTACAGAACTAACCTTGGAACTATTTACGGTAAAACCAGAATCACCGTAGATATACAGTCGGTTGTCTATAAAATCATAGATCAGTGTTTTGTCAGAGGCGTCCTTAAATTCAAACGCAGTCGAAGCGTCATAAGTATCTTTTGCAATCTTGACGGTATAATAATTCTCGTTTACCGCAGTGGTCACACCCGAGAAAGCATCTGCAAATATGGCATCACTGTCCTCAAGCGTTTCTCGCTTAAACTGAACATCCATGTCAAAAACCAATTGAACACCTGCCTCAAAATCAGCATCGCCACTGGTTTTCACATTGGCAAAGGACCCTTTGCCAAGCATGGCGCCAAGGGAAAGATCTATTTTCCCTGCAAACTTCATATCCATATTAAAGAGGAAATTAATTTTCCCAATTTGTTGGATATTTCCGCTTGCAATATTGGACCCAGAAACTTCAACATCGTTCTTATCATACAAGGTCATGGTTATCAGATTCGACGCCGCAGTTCCCCCGAATATAGATGTCCAATTATTGTTCAGTTTTTCAATAAACTCATCTAGGTTTTCAAATGCACCCTTGTAGAAAGTTTCGTTCTTGTCAAGCAGCTCTGTTTCAAAGGTCTCTAGCTTTCCGGCATAGTCAATTATTGAACCCAAGGAATCCTTGGCAATAGATCCAAGCGCTTCAGCAGAAGTCCCTTTCGTAATTTGATTCCGCAGTTGGAACAAAAGGGTTTGGATGGCCATTTCAAGTCTATTGACAAGGTTGCTGCCGGTAATGTTTGTATAATCCTTTAATGCATCGGGGTATTCCCATTCACCCGTCGTAATGTCATACTTGAAGGATTCCGCACTTCCCGAAGCCACATTATCAAGTTCAAATATACCGACCGCACTAGCGGAGTTTCCCGACTTAAGGGTCACCTTGTCGAAGCCTAAATCAATATTCGATGATGGTCCAATCTTGTAATCAGAGCCATCGGCAACAATCTCGACAAATGCGTTAAAGTTGGCGTTTTCAAGATCCACATAGAGCAAGCCTGTATTCACCGCCATGGAAGATGTCGCGGAGACGTTCAACTTAACGCTTTCGACACTGGGGTTATCCTTGTTGCTCAAATCCATAGTAAGCACCAAGTCGCCAGCAACATTGCTCACCTTAAACAGACCCATATCCAAATCAGAAGACATAGATTGCGGCAACTTGAATTCCAGTTTTGTCCCATTGAGTGTAATACCAGAAGTAACCCCAATGAACTTGTTTACCATATTGCTAAATAAGTCCGCATCGACAGCCACAGCAGGGTCTGTCGATGCAGCCAAATGGTACATAGCGCAGGCCTTGGCTATATTTCCCTTCAGGGAATCGAGGTTCGAAAGCGAAAGATTTCCCGGCAGTTTGACCGTATTGATCTTTTGAATGACGGAATCCAGGTCGAATACAGATGAATTGAAGGAAACATCCGGGAACGTTACGTTCGGGCTCTGGATACTGGATACCTTGAGGTGCGAACTAGAATCGACCGAGAAAAGGGACGACGGAAGATTAGTTATTTCGAATTCTAGGTCCACATCGACTTTGTTGCCGTTGGTCTTGTCAACCGACACCTCAAGATCGTTATCATCGCTAATGTCCTTTTCCTGAATGCTGATTCCCATGAAGGTCGCTGCAGCGCCCAGATTACCAATGTTCAAACTGGCATTATTCAAGGACGCCGTCAAATCGCCATTACTATCGGCTGCCAAATCAAGTTTTACAGAAGCATCTGCAGAAACCTGATTCGGAATCGCTATGCCCGGCACGCCTGAAATGTTCATACCTTTTGTCGAGGAGAATTCAAGAATTCCCGATGTATAATCCGCATTTATTTCTGAGCTCTGGATTTTATTACTAACAAATTCACCAACAGCATCTTGAAGGCTCTGCCCTTCCACCTGTGTAAAGGAGTTCCAATCTATTGAATTGATTGCAGCAATGACATCTACCTTATAATCATTGAAATCACCCACGATCTGCTGCTTGAGTCCATCGACCTCGTCTGCAGCCGGGTTAGCCGTAACACTATCAAAAGATTCAATGGCATTGATGGCCCCGGTCAATATATCACTATGGGCAGCCATCATCAAACGAGGTTCAAGGGGTTCAATATTGAAATTATTTTGAGAGTTCTTCTTGGAAGATTTCTTAGATATGTTTTTCATCTTGGATGTCTTTGTTGAAATTTATTTTAATTTTACACAACGAACAGAAAGTGCGTCCAATCTTGGATTTCCCGAAATTCCCGACATATCGCTATCACGGCTAATGCATTGGCTAAGAGCCCTGAGAGAACCATGATACAGATATTCTACGGGATAATACATATAAAACGCCTCGTCTATGTCATCAAATCCTTTCTGATGATCATAGACACCCGACCCAGTAAGAGATAGTCCGCTTTCATTGTTTCCTGTAAAATTATATTCAGAACGCAAGCCATAGACTCCGTATTCCGTACTGCTTCGGGCAACTTCAAAATCATGCCGCGTCATCAAACGCCAGCCTTTTGGGCAAATTCCCTGGTGGTTTGGCTGTATAAGGTCGGCACAACTCTTGGTATTGCAACTATCGTTGAAACCCATCATCTCTGCCCACTGGTAAAGGCCGCCGTAACGGTCGCACTTGGTGGTGTCGTCGTTGTAGCAATAGCGCTCAATTTTCGTGTCGTCGGTCATGTTTTCACCTGCCTTCAAGGTGACATCGGCGATATTCAAGTTCTGTGCCATAACGTCTATGGTATCCTTGACACCATCTTCATCTTTGCCCATGATTGTCAGGTAATAATAGACACGGCCATTGCGCGAGTCAGTAAATGTCTTGTAGCGCTCTTCCTTAAACTTTTCCAAAGGCAGGGTTTGATCGAACGGTTCATAGGGCCCAGAACTGGAACTTTCTTCGGGCACCCAGACCTTGTACTTATAATCTTCACCACATACATAGCGAATTCCTGTTCGTCCATCGCGATAGGTGGACCCTATAGTTTCACATTCCACACCAGTATAATCAGTGATTTTACTGGAAGAAGACTTGACGCTAGAGCTGCTGGATTGAGTCGCGCTGGATCCTTCGTGGCTATCTCCGTTCTGGATGACACTGGAAGAGGACGAATTTGCGGTGCCGTTCGAGGAAGAATACTTAACGGTCGAGCTACTGGACAACTTACCGTTCTTGACACTTGAAGAACTCTCAGCATCCTTCGCACTGGATCCCTTTTCTTCGCTTTTGCCTTCGACGCTCGAAGATGATTCGACATCGTCCGCTTCGCTAGAAACTTCCGGTTCAGGCTTTACAGGACTAGAGCTGTCATCGTCGCAAGCCGAGAACGCAAGCATTGCAAAAGCAACAGCGCTCACCAAGCCAATTTTCTTAATCGTTTTCATTTCATACTCCTATTATTAAACTTTCGTGTTGCCCTTGCCGCCCAGGTTGTCCGGGTCAATAGAGAGCAGGGCTTGAATGTCCGCAGCGCTCAGTGGTGCGGACTGTTGTATTTCAAGATTTTTCTGTGGGTTTATTATCAAGTCCCTGTTTACGGACTTGACTTTTTCGCCGGAATCTTCTGCCACATAAAGCCCCGTCTCGGGGTTACGGACAAATTCCGTGTTGGCAAGCTGCTTGATGCTCGCCCTGGTCAAGAAGTCGGCGTCGTTTGGGGTCACATTGACGGGCTGTTCTATCTCGCCAATCACCGCCGGGGCCTCGATAACCGCTTCGGGCTGTTCAATGCCGCCCGGCAGCACGATGTCACCCGGTGCGCCATCCATCATCTGTCGCCGTTCCAGCGACTCGATTATAAACTGATTTTCCTTGTCCGTGGGCACTTGAATCTATCCTTCTACTTCCCTATCCAGGGCAACAAGGGTATCACCTTTCGATTTTTTAAGACTGGTCACGATATGCTTCGATTGCGTCGTCAAAAAGAACTGCACTTGCGGGAATGTTTCCTTGAGTCGTTCCACCAAACCCACCTGCCATTTGGGGAGCAGGTGCAACTCGATTTCATCAATTATCACAATGGCCGGCATTTCGAGCGGATAGGCGCTTTGCGGGTTGGCCATTGCAATCCTGCGGGCAATGTCGCCCACCAGCGCGATATAAGCCTTTTTGCAATCCGGCAACCGACTAAAGTTGATGGTTTTGCCATTCCTCACGACAACGAACGAAAGCGGGTCGCGCTTTACGCGGAGCTTGTCGTAACCCGGCAAAAGGTTCCTGATTGCAGAACGGACGGTAACAAGCTGCAATTCACCAATGAACATCTCGCCCAATTCACGGTAGAGTTCGTTTTCCATATCCTCGCGTTCTCGAAACCACTGGAAAAACGAATGGAAGTTGACAGAGTTGTTCAGATTGCAGTCAAAGGCATCCAGGGGGCCATGTTGGAACTTTTGGCGCACTTGCAAGGGCACGGCATCGACACCCCTGTTGACGGAGTAGAAATTAACCAGGGGCAAGTTGTGTTCCTTGCCGTCCGCAAAGACTTCCATCTTGGAGTCAACGAAGCGGTTCAATTCGGCCCTGCGGGCCAGCCTGTCAACGGGTTTCCTGTAAGAAGCTCGCTTCTTGAATAGCGACCAGCGAACAGTCTTGTCGTGTTCTTCGACCTCAATTTCTATGAAGCAATAGGGCTGGCCATTGGTGATGTCGCATTCGTCCAGTTGGACTCCCTTGCCATTCGGGCTTTTCAGGCGGGCCACATACCACGAGAACAAATACTGCATCGCGACAAGCACGGTCGTCCTGCCCGCACCGTTGCCACCCACAAAAACGACTATTCCAGAATCCCCGAACGAAAGGTCGAGATTCCGGATTCCTCTAAAGTTTTCAATCCTTAGTCGTTTTACTCTCATGACTCTGCTTCTTTAAGAAATTTGCTCCTCCCCCTCCCCCAAAGAGGTCGGACCTTGGGGGGCGGTTGGAGCGGGCGTTACTTGGCCGACTTGCCAGTAGCCTTGGCGGCCGCGGGAGCGGCAGGGGCTGCCGCCGGGGCGGTATTCACGCCGATGTCGAGCGGGCCATACTTCTTTTCGTAGGCGCGCACGGTGGCGCTGAGCATAATGGCGAGGCGCTTTGCCGTGTAGGGGTTCATCACGATTCGGTCGGAGATGGCGACATCGACCTTTTCCTGGTTCATCTGCCATGCGCGATTCACGCCGAGAATCATCATCACCTCTTCGCGCCCGGCCACTACGTTGGTCGCGTTCACGTAGGTGGTGCGCATGTCCTTGTCGTTCCATTCTATTTGCGGTTGCTTGTTTTCTGCCATTTTGCAATTCCTTTGTTTTTAAGGTTAATGTCTTTTGGATATTTAGTAAAATGGAGGGGCTTTTACTAGATTTCCGAGGCATATCAAGGGGTTTTATGAACCTAGTTAAACTTTGTACATCCTTTGTCACGGCGTTCGCCGTGGCGGCTCTCGTTTCGGGCTGTTCCGTGTCCGATTCCGAGGACGACGAATACTCCAAGTGGACCTTCTCGGGCAGTGTCGTAAGCGGCGCAAACGGGCTTGGCCTCGAAGGGGCCTCCATAGACTACATGGACGGTTCCGGCAAGCAGAAGACCGCCTATACCGACGAGTCGGGGGCATTCTTCATAGACGGGCTGCCCTACGGCCAGCACACCTTCACCTTCAGCCACTACACGGTTGACAAGAAGGACACGCTTTACTACGCCCCCAAGATTATCACGGTGGCATCCACGGGCGAATCAAGCTACATGGAGGGCGTGGTGGCGAGCGGGTCGCGCGTCGTGCGGCTTTCGCCGCTGAACGCGGGTATCGCAGGCGAACTCTATGTGCAAGAAGAAGCCACGGGCGTAAAGTCACCCGCCCCCAAGGTAAAGCTGCGACTTGCGCACCAGGACACGGCCTTCGTGAACATCGCCCCCGAAACGTTCTCCGCCACGACGGATTCGCTCGGCAGGTTCTCCTTCGAAAAGCTCCCCGCCGATTCCGGCCTCACGCTCTCGGCGGAACCCTTCACCTACAAGGGCAAGACCTACCGCTTTTCGAACACGGCGCTCCCCCGCCTGCGTTCCGACGCCGTGCATGACATGGGCAGGATTTTCCTCGTCCGCGATACCCTCAAGGAGAGCGCCCCCGTCATCGTATCTTCAAACGTAATGGACAAGAACCGCATGGGCTACAAGAACCTCTCGCCGCTCATCACGCCCTACTACGTGTTCAGCGAGCCGCTCAGCAAGGAGAACATTTCCGTAAGCCTCGCGGGCGATTCAGCGACAGTCATCACGCCCGAAATCAAGGGCGACACGCTGTACCTGCGGCACACTGCCCCCCTTGCCGCCGAGAAGTCCTACTCCGTGAGCATCGTGGGCTACACCAAGAAAGGCGAAAGGCTGACCATAGACCTTTCGGGCGACGCGGCCTTTACCACGAACCGCGGGCTTTACGCCGTCACGAGCAACGCCTGGGCGGCAAGCAGCCGCTACAAGGCGACGTTCTCAGTAAACGACACGCTCTGGGTCAAGTTCTCCGACTCGCTCGCCACGGTCCAATGGAGCAAGGCTGCAAAGGTCAAGAAGTCCATCTATGCCGACAACGAGTCCCCCAATGCCGACGCCTGGATCAAGGCCGACACGCTGTTCGTCAAGATGTTCGAGACATTCGACGACTCCCTTGCGGCGGGCGACACCGTGGGCATGAACATCACCGCCCACGCGAAGAACGGGCTCTACTTGCAGGGGCTGACGGTGCTCACCGAGCTTTCCAAGGCACCCGAGTCCAGTTCGTCCGAGGCATCCAGTTCTTCCGAGGCTTCAAGTTCATCGGCAGGGTCCAGTTCCTCGGTTGAATCCAGCCCGTCTTCCAGTTCCTCTAGCGCGGCGGCAGACTGATGCTCGGCAAGGCCCTATTTACAGCACTCGCCCTCGTGGCATTTGCACATGCGCAGCAGGGATTCGACGGTGTCACGGAACCCATCAACCAGGCCCGCGTCGGGTTTACCGTATCCGGGAAGATTGACAGCATCTGGGTCAAGGAAGGCGCGTTCGTGCGCAAGGGCGACACGCTCATGAACCTCGTGAACCGCGAGGAACGGCTGCGCGTCCGCATCACGGGTATCACGGCAAACGACTCCTCGGCTGTACTCTCGGCCAGGGCAAAACTCCAGGCCTACAAGAAGGACCTGGACGCGACCCGCAACCTTTTCGAGAACAGCAACTCCGTAAGCGCGGAACAGGTCTGGGAAAAGCAGATGAACCACGACGTGGCGGCTGCCGAACTCTCGTCGGCACAAACCGAGAGGGAACGTGCGAAACTCGAACACGATGTCGCCGAGGCCGAACTCGAAAAGCGCGTTCTCACCGCCCCCTTCGACGGCGAAATCGTTTCCATATCCAAGAACAAGGGCGAAAGCGTCGAGGGTCTGGAACCCATCATCGAAATCGCGGATGTGCGCACCTGCCGCATGGTCGCCTACGTGGTGGCGAACAGGGCGGGCAAGCTAAAACCCGGCCAACAGGTAAGCCTCTCGCTCGACGGACGCAAGCAGAGCCGCCGCAAGAAGGGCAAGATCGAGTTCGTGTCGCCCGTGGTGGACAAGTCCAGCATGCTGCGCACCGTGAAGGTCATATTCGACAACACGGACCTGGCCGTCGAGCCGGGAGTCACGGGGAAAATCCTGCTTAAATGAGTTTCCGCGCCGTAAACATCATCGCCACCCTGGCTGTAGTTGCCGCCCTTGCCGCCGAAGAAAAGGGCGACTCGCTGTACCTGGATTTCGGGACGGCCCTACAGGCCGTGCTCACGAACAACGCCGACGTGACGGAAGCGAAGTTCGCATGGCTCTCGGAATCCGAGGCGGCCACGGGGGCCTACGGCAAGTTCGAGCCGAGGCTCGTGGGCCGCGCGTTCAAGGAGACCGCCGAACGGCCCGGCGCACTGTTTACGGAGACAAAGGAAGAATACAAGATAGGCGTACAGGGGGCGCTCCCCACAGGCACCGAATACAATGTGGGGTTCAACCAGGCCACCTACACGCACAGCGACTACACCTCGGAACTCTACTTCGGCGGTGAACTGCGCCAGCACCTGCTGAAGGACGGCCCGCTGTTTTTCTCGGCCACGAACGAGCTGGAACAGGCAAGGCTCCGCAGGGAACTCGCCTACCAGAAATACCGCGACGCCCTGAACGATGTCCTGGAAAAATTCTGCGACGCCTACTGGAACTACTACTACGCCGACCGCTTCCTGGCCTCGGCCACCGAGTCGGCCCGCGTGGCAAAGGACATCGTGGAAGATGCGGGCAAGCGGCTCAAGCAGGGCCTGCTTTCGCCCCTTGACTATAGCAAGGCCGTGGCGGAGTATTCCGACCGCGAGTCGGCAAGGCTCGACGCACTCGACAAGCTGCGCGGCGCAAGGCTTACGCTGTTGCTCACGCTGTCGTCCGGCGAATACATCCACGACCCCCGCCCCATCGCCATGCGCCCGGACCTTGCCCCCGATTCGGCGGCAAGGCTGGATTCGCTCACATTCCTGGATTCCATGTCGCTCATGCATCCGGGCTACCTATCGCAAGGGGCCGAGGTCATGCTCCGCGAATCGGAACTTTCGGCAAGGCGGGCAGACTGGCTCCCTACCGTGGACCTTATCGGCAACTACGGAATCCGCAGCCGTAACGACAAGGCCCGCGAGGCCGTGAGGAACTTCAAGACCGAGGGCAAGCGCCAGACCGTACTAGCGGGCGGCATAGAGATAAACATCCCGCTGTTCGGCGGCGTTGCCGAAAGGCACCGCATATCGGCCCAGAAATACAGCGTAAGGGCCGCCCGCACAAGGCTTATGCTGTTGCAGGCGCAAATCTTCGAGGAATACCGGATTCTGCAGAACAGGGCGCAAGAAATCCGCGAACAGTGGCGCTACGGGCAGATTGCGGTGAAATACCACCAGAAGGAACTTGAAGAGGAATTCAAGAAACTCGCCATGGGCAAGAGCAACTACCGCGAAATTTTCGAGATGGAAGAGGACCTGCGCGAAGCGGAACGCCGCCAGCTCGAAAACATGCGCACACTCCGAATTATCGATGTCCGGCTGATGAGGGCCACAGGCAAACTGCTACTGCAGAACGGCCTGGAAACCTGGAAAAACGAAAAGCTTGTCCTCCGCGAAGACCTGACCGCAGAATAGGGCTAGTCATTCCCGCTAGCGATAAGCCCCATGTCGCGGGCCTTCACATCGTTTATCACCTTAACCCAACCCGATTTATTCGGGCTCCAAATTTTTTTCAATTTATTCAACAAGGGGTAAGCGTTAAACATGTCGTGTAAAGCAGGCAACTGATCTTTGGGCATTCCCTTAAGAACCACATAGTAGTTAATCGAAAGCTGTTCCCAATTTCTTCCTTTTAACGGATCTAGCAATGAATCCCTTTCAGAAAGAATTTTCATATAGTCACTAGCAACAATGTGCAATGTGTCGGAAAGTTTTTCCGCTATAGAAGGAAGAAATTTTTTATTAATGTCGTCACTGCTTTGCGGAATGGAACTCTTTGCTTCTAAAAAGATGGCCTTTTTTCCACGAAACAAGACGAATTCAACACTTTTACTAACAAGGTGCTTCTTTTTGGAAAATTTTTCCGCAGCAAAGACATCTTTATTTTCGAAGGGACCAAACTGCATTCCCGATTCTTCAAAAGTTACCGTGCTCACAGGTCAATCTCTTCTTCGTAAAGGCGAATCGATTCGGCTATAATCTGGTTGTCTTCCGGGATGCCATCCAGCAAATCATCTACCCTATAGCCCCCATCAAGGGAAATAATAGGAATTGACTGACGATTTTTCTGGGCAAGCAGGTATAGTTTTTTTACGACAAAATAGGAATGCGAAGAAATAATGAACTGCACCCCGCATGTAGAAAGTTCATAGACAATATCCAAAAACTTGGAGATCGCCGTAGGGTGCAGGGACGATTCCAGTTCGTCAATAAAAACAACGGAGGACTTTGTCAAGAACCTGTTCCCAAGCAGGGTGTCAAGTATACCGATTTTCTTGATACCGTCGGATGCAAGTTCTATGGGGAAAGTATGCCCGTCCTTCTTGAGAATCCAGCGGTTTTCCTTGGCGTCAAAACTGACCACGCCACCGGTAATATCTTTCAACATCTTTCGGCTATTGGCAAAACCGCCCGGATTCTTGCCCTTTGTCGTTGGCGAGTTCAGCGCCATCGCCAAATCGTAATAGGTTTCGTCAAAGCCAAACTCCATATCCAAATCATGGGTCTTGATGACAAGTTTTTGGAGAGAGAGAATTTCCTTGGCGGGGAGAAAAACAGAATTGACCGGAGTCGGTTTCACCTTATTAAAGAACGGCGAACACACCGGGGCCTCTTTCTTCTTGGCAATGCTAAAATTCACCTCGGCCTTATCCGCCTTGAACTGCACATTGGCCGACAGCGAGGCATCTCTCTTTATCAGCGACTGGAGCGAATCCACCTGAAAAGTCCACCGAAGCTTCTTGTGCAAAAGCCTCTGGTAACTTTCATCGTTCTTTCCGCGCTGGAAAAGTTCGGCAGAACGCTTGGCCGCATACAGGACCTTGAGCAAGGTCGATTTTCCGCAAGAATTCGGGCCGACAATCAAGTTAATGCCTTTCAGGTTTTCAACCCTGATCGAGTCGATACAGCCAAAATTTTGAACTTGAAATTCCTTTATCATCTTGGTCCTTTATTTCAATGCCAAAGCTAGTAAAAACTACCCGATAGAAATCACAGCGGTGCCTGCGGTGAGTGCAGTCACGCGGATTTCGTAGCGGTTATCGCCATTGGGAGTGTCGGGAATATCGACAGCGAAGTAGTAGCCCTCCTGCGTGGTAGCCGTCATGGTAGTGCCGTTCACGTCCCATTCCCATGCAAGGGCGGGGACGCTATGGCCCTGGCCATCAGAAATCAACACGATGTTCGGGTTCCACCACGGATTGTCCTTGCCGGGCCAGGTGTCGCTTACCAGCAACATCGTCTCGCCCTCGGCAAAGGTAATCACCTGCGCACTGGAAACGTCCACAATGCGCGAAATCTTGCCGGGAGTAGCCTCCTGCTGCAGGACCCAATCCTTGTTCGTGACATCCGCGTAAAAATCGGTATCCCCATTCGCAGATGTTTCCGGGGTGACACCCGGCACTCCCCCGTTCTCGAACTTCTCCTGGATATCCCCGGCATCGGTATCGTTGTTGCCCAGGAAAACCTCGGGCGTCGATGTCGTCACCGTATGCTGTTCCAGCATGATTTCCACGCTCGGCGCGAACACGCCCACGGGGTTGTTGTGTTCGAGGATCAACGAGGCATTGTCGCCAAGGGCCACATCGTCGCCGTCGCCCATGGTAATCGTATCGCCGAAGTCGCCACCGACAATCACGTCGCGGTCCTTGCCCGTCAAGATGGTGTCGCCCATCTCGATGGGTTCATCATTTTCGTCAAGCGGAATTTCCACGGCTGCGCCGTCGAAATGCATACTCTCGGCCTCGATGGCTCGATTCGCGTAGTCGGCCAGGTTCTCGTTGCGGGCGAACGGCGTGTCTATATCGAAAGTCACGCGGGCGTCGTCACCAAAGACCAGGTCCTTGTCGTGGTCGCCGCCCACGGCGATATCCTCTTCGCGGTTCTCGCCCGCCACCACCTGCACGGCGGTTATCACGGGCAGGTTCAGCGGCCACTGGTTCGTGTCAGTGAACAGGTTCCTGATTCGCACCTCGAAGGTAGCGGAGCTCACGCCGTGGAACACCACGTAGTTGCCAATCAGGCGCATGTCGGGCGCCACCTGCGAAAGCAGTTCATCGGCAGTCGGGGCGGTCGCGCATTCCACAAGGCGGTAGTCGCCGTCGAAATGGCTACCCGTCCAGTCGTTCAGGTAGTAGTGCCGGTCGGGCGTAGCACCGCCCACCTGGTGGCCCCATACATCGAACAGGTAGTTGTAGGTGTCCGTGTTCTGCTGGTCGCCGCCAAGGTACACATACACGTCGCAGGGTGCACCGTCCGCGAAGGAATCAAGGTTCGTAAGCGTGAGCTTGATTTCCTGCTGCTGTTGGGCAGCATAGTAGGCGTTGAACAGCTTGGAATTCGAGGTGTCGCCGTCAAGCTGGGCGTCGTCCTTCGGCATCAGGCTCGAGTTCTGCGTTCCGTCGCCCACGGCGGTATCGTAGGCAACAAGCGAAATGCCAATGCCATCGTGCGTCACGGGGTCGTTGGTGTAGTTCTCGCCAACGACATGCAGGCCGTTGTTCTTTATGTAGAGGTTCGTCCAGTCGTTATCCGCGACAACACCCGCCGTCTCGTGCGGGATAAAGTCGAACACCTGTTTGTCGTTTTCATAAACGGGTTGATTGTTTTCATCAAGCACAGGGATATAATCACCAGGAGCGACTATCTCGCTTGCGGTCGCGTTCTCGCGGGTAAAGTTGAACGATGCCACCTGGATTCCGTCGAGCATCGCTTCGGCGGCGGCTGTCGCGCCGGATTCGATGTGGTCGGCCCCCTGGCCGCCCACGACGACATCGTTGCCGTTACCCGTGTATATATGGTCGTTGTAGCCACCCGCCACCGTGCGGGAATCAAGCGACTCGGCAAGCGAGAGCGTAGAGGCCGTGGCCTCCGAACTGTCGCGGTCGGTAAAGACCATCTTGGCGTTGTCGCCGAACACCACATCGTTGTCGTAAATGCCGTAGCGTTCGTCGCCGTAGGTCGTCAAGGTGTCGCCACCCGTGCCGCCCACCACGATGTCATCGCCACCGGAAGTGTAAACCGTGTCGGCTCCGCCATGGGCAATGTCGGTAGAGGCGGCCACATCCTGCGCGTGGAGGGTTCCCTTCACCTGGATGGCGGCTATGCCCGGAATGTCCTTGCCGTTGATGTTGTCGAGCGTGTAGCCGTCCTCGACAATCACGCGGAAGTTGTCCGCGGCAACACCCGCAGGAACCTCGAACACCACGTAGTTGCCCGTGGTGTCTATCAGCACGGCATCATCGCCCGTCAGCTCACCGGAGAGAACCGCAGCATTGTGCGCAAGGTCCGCCAAAATCGCCTCGGCGCTGGTGTATTCGGAACGCCTGTAGGTGCCGTTGAAGTTGGAACCGGCGCAGTCGTTCACGTAGAAGCTCTGCAGGGCAACTGTCGAGTTCCCCACATAAAGGCTCACCTTGCGGATGCTCTGGCCTTCCCAGGAGTTCGCGTCGGGCATGTCAAGGTAGACGGCCACCCTGTAATCGGTAAAGTACTGCGCAAGGCCATCCACGGCGACTTCGAGCTTGTTGTCGCACTGGTTGCCCGGGGCGGTAGTCATGTAGCCGCTGTTCATGAGCGCCGCATTGGCGTCGGTAGAGGCGTTCGAGAGGTTATGGCTGTAGGCCTGCAGGTTGATGCGGTTGTCGGTGCTCGTATTGCGGTGGCTCTCGATGCCGCCGTAGCTCACGCTCACGGCGCTTGCGCGGGTGTTGTCGTCGAAGCGCACAATCTCGCGGTCATCGTTGCCGTAAGTCCCGGCAAGGCTTCCGCCCACATTGTTCCAGTGCGACTTCGCGAAATCTGCCGCACCCGCAACATCTTCCGACGAGAGTCCCGTCTGCGAGGCACCCATGAAGTTGAACGAGAGCGTCGCCTCGGTGCGGGTCTCGGGAATGCTCTGCGTATCGGTTACCTGTTCTTCCGCTTCGGCGGCGTTGCCCCTGAAGGTCGCAAAGCCATTGTCGCCGAACACGACATCCTTCCCTGTCCCGGTACGAATATCGTCACCATCAAGGCCGCCGAACACCACATTGTCGCCATTGCCAGCGTCAATGTCATCGGCACCGGCCGTTCCCAGGTCGGTTCCAACATTGTAACCCTCGTTGGAGACCATCAGCGCATTGCGGTCGGTGTCCATAATGACCTTGCCACCATCGCCAACAATGGCGTCGTTACCCGCACCCGTGCGGATTACGTCATCGTCGGTTCCACCGATGACGGCATTCTTGCCGTCACCCGTGCTGATAAAGTCCTGACCACCATGCTGTTCGCTCTTGCTTTCGGCATACAGTCGAGTTTCCTCGATTGTATAGCGGCCACCATCGCCGATAGCCACATTGTCTGCCCCCGTGATGCGGATAGAATCACCCTCGGCACCACCCATGGCAACATTCTTGTCGCCCGCAATAACAATGTTATCAATCCCGCCGATACTATCGCTGGTCGTTTCGACAATATGCATACCCAGGCCGAGCTTATCGCCATAGACAGCGTTGTCGTTTTGGGCGTTATTGTATTTCACGCGGCCATTGTCGCCCAGGGCAACGTTCTTGTCGCCACCGATAACTATTACATCATTCTCAGCACCGCCGACAACGACACTATTCGTGCCACCGACCTTAATCATGTCGGTGCCACCATTTTCGGCATCTACCGACTGAATCCTGTAGGCATCGCGGTTCACGCCGTCCGTCTGCAGACGGTGTACGGGGTTTCCCTTCTCGTCGGCCGTGCGTCCCGGAGTCTTGCCGATTCCAGTAGTATAGTCGTCAATGAACGCGGGATTTTCGGCATCAATGTTGACAACCGTGGAGCCGAGCACCGTATCGCCGATATCCACACCGTTCACCTGGCCATTATTGTAAAGTACCTGGCCACGATCGCCGAAAGCTATACCGCCCTTGTTCATGGTAATGTAGTCGTCACCGAGGCCGCCAAATGCGACCATATCGTTGCGGGTCACATCCGTACTCGAAGCGTCAATCTTGTCGTGGCCCGACTGCGCGTTGATGACCAGCTGGCCGTCGCCCTCGTAGCCATAGGCGAACTTGAGCGATACAATCGAAATTCCCGCTGTCAAGGTAAAGTCGCGTGAAATCGAGAACGAACTACTGGTCAGTTCAGAAACGGCACGGCGCTGAACGCTGCCGTCGCTCAGCGTGGCATCCACGAACATGGTGAACTCGTAGCCGTTCGGCGCATCCTTGTGGATGTTGTCGGCTGTAGTCTTGTGCGAATCAAACGCATCCTTCCGAGACACGAACAAACTCGAATCATCCGAATCTATTATATAGCTGTATGTAACAACACCCTGGTTCAGCTCAGGCTGCTGTGAAGAAATTGTCCCGGAACAAATCAAGCTTCCTGTATGGTCCGCCTGGTAGCTATTCACCTTGATATCGTCATCGAACTCCGCCTGATAGAAACGGAAACCGTCTATATATTCACCTTCGGCAAGGATAAAATCATATTCGATATCGAAACCATACTGGTTCGAGAACGAGCCCTTTACCTCGCGACGCTGGGTAACAAAATTATCGGCTTCAGCAGGGGGAACATCTTGCTTCTTGATTATCGCTTCGACATAGTAAACTTTGGTGTCAGATTCTTCGCGAACAACATTAACACCATTGTTTGCAATAGGCGTTAAGCCGTAATGGTAAACGCCATCATTGAACGAAGCACCGTTAGCGGCATTTTCAGCAGCGATTCCCGCATCACCAAGATGAGCCCCAAACCCGGCAGTCGAATCTTCTGCAACATTACCCGTATTCACTACCGTGTATGTCCTGTAAGCATCTTCTCGGTAGAGCGTCTTGTTGATATCAACAGTATCCTTGCCCTTACCCAGATTGTATTCGGCATATTCCATCTGCGCCGCAGTGATGCCGCTCTGCATCATCAGAGGATCATCATTTTCGGCAAGTTGCTTTTCGGGGAACGCTTCAAGTTCCGTATGGGTAAAGCGAACAGCATGCGAGTCATAGGCATCAACATTCTTTTCGGCTTCATTCCTATTGTTATTCACAAACCCAGTAAGCGATGCACGGGCATCAACACGATCCTGCTGGTTATTTACAAACAAGCGGTCCACAGACGCCATCTCGTCAACAAACAGGGAATCCCTATTGCCCGAAATCAGGGCAAAGTTAACACCACCAGTAGGCAAAACAACAGGCTCGTTCAAGACAAGGGTTAATATATGCGAACTTGAATCGTAAGAAGCATTCTCAATTCTAAACCACTTGTCTGCAACCGTGGACTCAATTTGATTAACGGGCTCCTTAGTTGTTCCGACATTCTTTGTCGTCTGGTTGACCCACTTGAAAGTCTTGTGGTAGAACAGGGACAATATCTGCGAATCAGACAAGTTTTCATTCCATTCTGTCTCAATGACACTATTCAAGACAGCGGCCTGTTCTTCGGATAACGAAGAGAAGTCTATCTTTGCAACGCCATCGACAACCTGGAGACTGAACAACTTACCTTCGTCAAAATTGTTCAGTTCATTAAAGTTCGAGGCCTGCTGCATGCCGCTTTGCCCCTCAACAACATGCTTGTAATTAAGCATGGCCGGGTTGCCGGTATCAAGCATCATGCTCTTGCCGTAACCATAAGCGTATACGGCACCATCAATATCATTGATTTTTTTGTCTTTTTCACCCACTTTGGTGACTCCATAATCATCCAAAGCGTTATCGGGAACTGCAGTTACGGTAATGGAACGACTCTTATTCTCACTATCGAAACTTACAATAATGGAGCCATCAGCCTGGGAACTAAAGCCGGAACATGAAACGACCAGACGCTTGCTTTCCGCAATGGCTTCCGAATTTGCCAACAGCTGGGTCGGAGTAATTTTTACATATACGGTTTGACCATCAGACAACTGGCCTTTGTATTCAACATTGTACGAAGTGCTTGTAAAATCACTCCTTCCAGATTCGGACAATACAGAATTGTGCTCAAAAATAGTCAGCAAGTCGCTCGACAAACTAGACGCATTCGGGGTTGTTTGTTCAAAGTTTTCCCAATCGTAGCTATTCGGCAAACTCGCATTCACAATCACTGCATCATGAACTGTCATCGGTTGTCTTGTAATGCCGTTGTAGAACGTAATTACATTACCATTGAGTTCATAGTATCTATCACAACCTTCTGTATATTCACAAACAGTTTTTTTGCCGATTGTAATCGAATCTATGTCCATGTCCTCGTAAGCAAGGAACACCTTGGAATCGTCAACACGGAGAACATTTGAACGCACACATATTGTAAGTGTTTTTTCAGCTTGTAAAAGATTCGGGTTGATCGTTACTACATTGCCGGATAAATTATAATCACTAGTTGACCAATTTTGCTTTACTCCGTCCACATAGAAAGAAAGGACCTGGTTTGCAGCAGCTTCATTTGAATCGGGCTGTGGCACATAGATGGAATTCACCTTGAACTCGTTGCTTGCACCAATAATGAATTCTTCGGTACGGACTAGCGGTCTTCCCGCGACAACATCGCCGTCTCTGTTTTCTCCAGCAAATACAAGTCCCACGGAAGTCACGGATTTCGTCAAGACATTCTTGGTGGAACCATTGTTCCATGTACTCGAAATTGCGATAGCCTTACGAACGCCTTCTTCGATTAAATCATCTTGAAGAGCCTTTACAAAGACTTCTACAGGGGTATTATTTGTCGGATGGACCGTTATGGTCTCTCCCCACTCAATGCCACCTCCCGCATTTTTCCTATATCCTACAAGGAAGCCCCTGTCTCCACGATTGGAGTCCACCGTTGAGGGAACAGGCGCGCTTATCGTCACATCAAGAGTTTGGTTATTTTGAAGTCCGGCACACCCAACAAAGAAGGACACCGGAGCAGCATTTTCACTTGAAAGAAACACTTCATAGGATTCTTGTATTTCAAAGTCAGGTTGGTTTTGAGTTCCCTTGTTTTCAACGATGAAAACGGCAGGCGCACTATCGGAATCAACGACAGTAAAGCTTTCTGTCAAGGATTCCTTGCTCGTATCGACTACATCATTTGCATCAACGAATTCATACTTGACATCAACAGTCTGACCGTCAGTGTTGGCGCTTCGGAGTGTGTATTCCTTGTCGAGACCGCCCATGCTAAAGGTATCGTTGCCCTTACCGCCATTAAGTTCTGTCACATCGGTAGACTTGTTGCCCACGACATAGAACATATCGTCACCGGCAGCGGCATCGAACTGAGTACTTTCGACACCGGCAGCCTTGATGGCGACAAGGTCACTCAGCATGCCCTCCTTAGTCACGACAAACACATCTTCGGCATCGGTTCCACGAACATTCAGCGTATCCGTATCTTTTCCGCCATCAATGGTCATTGCACCACGGTCAAACGGAGTTACCCCATCTTCCTTGCGGAAAGAGTATACACTGAAGGTGTCGTCGCCACGACCACCGGACATACTAAGCGCGCCCACATTGTTCAGTGCAACAAATTCATCGGCACCGGAGCCACCTTCAATATTGAGTTTTGTTCCACTGGATACACCATCGCTTAGGTACGACTCTTCGTTCGTCTTTGTCGCATTGAATTTATCAACAGGTTGGATATTGGCCGAAGTGCCGGGAACCCTGTCAGAATTGTAGAGTTGTCCAACATAGAATTTATCGGCCCCTGCACCGCCATCAACATTGGTCGTTTGCGCGGTTCCATCGATATACACCTGGTCATCGCCGCCATTTGCGTTAACATTCAGGACATCGACTCCCTGGGTGTAGTTCACACGTTCAATGTTGGAATTGAGATTCTTTTTTACAGTCTCGCTAATTTCAGAGTCAAAATCATTTTCTGTAATTGGCAGAAGTGCAACAAAGCCCAAGTTTAGTTCTTCATTCTGACGCAACAGCAGGCGGTCAATACTTTCCGTACCTTCAACAACAAGTGTATCGGAACCATCTAACCCAGAATCAGTCACATTGGTGTAATTCGTGGTACTGTCACCCATCAACTTAACGGTAATCTTGTCACTACCGCCCTGACCATCCACAAAATCCATACCCGGACCAGTAGTTATTTTGTCATTACCCCCATTGGCATTGGGTTTTACCTTTGCATTGGCATATAATTCGCCATGCAAGCCAAGATTATCGCCGAAAACGATTTTGTCGTTTCCTAGCTGATTTTCTGTTTCTCCAGAAAGTGTATTTCCTGTCGAGTCATAGTCTATGACACCATTGTCGCCGTACAGCATATCGTTACCGGCACCACCGTCAATAATGTCGTCACCGGCACCGCCATAAATCAAGTCGTTATCGATGCCGCCGCTGATTGTATCGGCACCACCATCGCCGTCGATGATGTCGTTGCCAATACCGCCGTAAATCTTATCGGCTCCGCCATTTTCATTTGTATCACTGCCGTCATCGCCGAAGAGAAGGTCGTTACCGTCGTCGCCGTAGATAATATCGGAACCATTGTCTTCAGAGGAATCCGTATTGCTCACATGTATTGTAGATACAGACCCATTCTCACTCAATTTTTCGATATCGAATTTAAATTCATCTTGTGCGATTTTATATTTATCTGGACCATCCTTTGCAAATTGCGCATCAATAAATTCCTGACTAAAAGCAGCATCGCTTGTTGACTCGCTTGTAGTATTTTTGTCGAAAGGCTTTGCAACATTCTTTGACTGACCTTCAATTCTGTCACCAAAGACAATGTCCATGCCTTCGCCACCATAGATGGTATCGTTACCCGAACCACCAAGAATGCGATCATGTCCCTTTTCGCCATAGATTAAATCATTACCGGCACCACCATCAATATGGTCGTCACCGCCACCGCCATAAATTACATCATCGCCATCACCACCAACGAGTGTATCCTTACCGCCATCCAGGCTGATATCCGTACGGGAAATGCGAACGTTATCTTTTACAAGACCATTAGATATTTCATGCAGTGCGGCAACAACATCATTTTCATTTGTCAGTATTGACCAGGAACCGCCATCGCCAAAGATATAGTCTACACCATCTCCACCATCAACTTGGTCATCTCCGGCACCGCCAAAAATAATATCATGACCAGAGTTACCAAGAATTGTATCACCTCCGGCCTGGTTCGCATCTACATTCGCTTCTGCTACTAGTCTATAAACATCCTGTTCATTCTCGTCTTTTTCCTTATCGACACGGACGGTTCCAGTATCACCGAAGATTATGTTCAAGCCATGGGCACCGGTAATATTATCGGCACCGGCACCGCCCGTAATCAAGACATAATATCCAGCGGCAACATACAGGTCAGTTAAGTCGATAATATCATTACCATCACCACCATTAATGATGATATTAAATTCAGAAGGTTTCTTAGGATCGCCCGATTTTAAATAAATATTGTCATTCCCCTGCTCTGCATTGATGATTAACTTGCCATCCGTAATAGACTCCTCATGACCATATTTATCTGAAACCGAATCTTTGCCAAGAGTAAGCACAAGAGTTTCATCACCATCATCCAAAGTTTTATTCAAATCATTAGTCGCTACACGGCTCGATGCATTAGAACCAATATTCGCAACGACATCATCTCCCGACTTTGAAATCATTACAGGGCTTAAATGATGTTCATAATTAAATTCAAATAGGGTGATGTCGTCCGTAATGTTCCACTTCTTGGTATAGAACAATAAATCAAGGTAGGCATACAACTTGGCTGTAATGGCTCCATTTACATCGAACATGCCAAAAAGGCCTTCTTCCTTGAATACTCGTTCAATTTCGTTCAGGCGAAGTTTACCATCCTTGTTCGGGTCAAACAAATTGAAGCCTACATTGATGCCAACACCGCCGCCAACACCGGCACTAACGCCAGCATTCAATTCTGCAGATGCTTTTAACCCACCATAGAAAGAGAGCTCATTTTTATCATTACCCTTTTCATCAAGATCATCGACATAGAATCCATTCAACAGGCGGCTAAAGTCCTTATAGTCGCTACCCACCCACTGTCGAATACCTAAGGTATCATAGCCAAAGGCAAGGTCTATATTCGCATTGAAAGACACTCCTAAACGAACGCCAAGCGGAGCCCAAATACGAATGAATGTATCCCAGTCAAAGTCAAAACTGAGCTTGGGCATATCATAATGGACCAAATCAATATCTTGACCGAGCAGCAGTTTGAAAATGTCAGTCGGTTTGTCCCAGATAAATCGCCAGGAACCATCCCCCACATTGAAACCACCCCCAGACAACATTGCTGAAGATGAATCCTTTATAGAAGAAATATCAAAAAGGTTTGAATCGTCGTCAAAAACATATTTTCCTATTGAATCATCTAACGAGTTTTTAGAGGCGCTCCCATTCAAGAAAGCTAATGCAGCGGTTCTTTCATTAGGTCGAACTATACCATCATAAAGCATAAAGTTTCCCAACTTTATTGCCATATTTTTACCATTACCCAATGCAGTAATTTTATCACTCAAAGCAATAAGATCTTTAATGGCGTAAACCATGCCATCATCAAATTTGCCTTTACTAAATTCCTTGGCAAGGCTAAGCGGAGTAATAATAATATCTAAGTCTTTAAGTACAGGGAATGGCGTTGTCAAGAAATCAATTAGTGGTTTTAACGGTTCAACAACTTTTTGAATCTTGGATACAATCGGCGCTAGAACTCCACTAATAAATGACCCCATATCGAGTTTCATCTCACTGAATCCCAATTGGGTTATATTTCCATCTGTCCAATGGAAGACAAAATCTCCACTTACATTAGGAAATTTAGGTGTATCAGACGACTTGACATCTTTCAAAACGCCAACAGTAATTTTTGTTTCAATATCTGCGTTGGCGGTAAAACTAAATTGAGGAAGCACTCCCATTGCCTGGGAAAGGTCAACCCCAACAAGTTTCTTTGATGTATCAGCTATTACCATTGTGCCAAAGGCCGATTCATAGGCACTGTAATTTGACACTCCATCCTCGAAATTCAGGCCAAAATTAATCTCAACGCCGTCATCCGAATCAAGTTCCAGCATCATGCCCAATCCGGCCATTTTGCCGAGAACATCCGAATCATCTTCAAAAAGACCCGAAACCTTGGCACTTACTTCGTCACCTTCGCCGAAGATGAAATAGAAACCTTTCTCCTTTGACACTCCAAAGCCAAATTCAAGCGACCAGGACAAACTAAGGTTTAATCCACCTTCCGCTTCCAATCCGAGTCCAGGATATCCAAGGTCAAATCCAATATTGGAGCCAAAGGAGTAATCTCCGCCTAGCCTAAAGAACCATTCCGCAAATTCATTTCCCTGTCGGTATAGAAGATTGTTACTAATGTCATTTTTCCATAACTCTTCACCGGAAGACACATTAATAGAAGGTACACTTGCTCCCGGAATGATTAAATAGCCATCCAAAAGCTCACTCAATTTTTGAGCAACCATTTGAGCAGTCATACCGGTTGATTCATAAACAAAATTCGAGAATGGCTCAAGAATTTTCTGTTTAAGGTCACTCAAGAAATCGACACCTGAGCTCAATGTTCCGCCAACCACAGGCACATTGACCAAATCGCTCATCATGCCACCGTTAATGCTTGATTCCATGGTGTCTAGCAGACGATTCAGGCCCGTTATGGCTAATTTTATCTTATCAAACCAATCAAAATCACCACTTAAGATTTCCTCCATCTTAGAATACACACTGCTAAAATCAACGACAAAATCGCCATTATTTGCAGAGTCAGATTCTTTCAGTCTTAAGGAACATCCTGAATCATTTTGATTACTCGTCCTAGAAGAATCATAAACTACTTTTACAGCCTCTCCGATAGCGACAGGTGTTATTCCTGATAACCAATCGCTACAATACTGCTCTATCTGGGACTTATAGGCTTTTGCCGATTCAACATTTGCGGCATTGACAATACCACCGTTCATCCACTTGCCAAACAACACATCGCCAAGAGAATAACCACAAACACTTATGGGCAATTTGCTACAAACGACCATTGGTATTGCCAACTTAGGATTTTGACTGTAATCAGACCCATTTTGTTTTTTCCAAGTCGCTAGAGAAACACCATCTTCACCAAACATTCCAATCAATGCGGCATTTCCAAAAATAAACGCATCGTTATTGTTGGAACCAACCGTAATTAAGTCTTTCAGCAGAACTGCTATTTCTGATTGAGTTGCAGAATCACCTGCGGCATCAACTCCCAAATTAAACGAAAGTTTTTCTCCAACTATATCAATATCAGCGCCAAATTTTATTACATCACCCAAAACAAAGTCAAAAGAGGAATCCATATTCGCAGAAAGTTCAAACCAAAACCCTCCTGAGACCTTCAAATCAGCATTACCGCTTATACCTGTTGAGCCATTACCGAAATTAAATTTATGAACAGAACTAAAAGCTTTTCGAACATTGAATTCTATGCCTATTTGCTGTAGTTCATTGTTGTATTTTAACTTAAAAATTTCTTTACCCTGTGTACTTGTCAAACCAAAATCATTAAGATATTTGATTAATCGATTATTCAATCCCTGCAAGCTAACAATATTGTCCTTACGCAAGTTGTTCACGATTTTTCGAATATCGTTTGCGACATTCACCAAATCGCCAACCGATTTATTGATAACAGGAATTTTGATGTCGCTATTCTTAGCAATGGCGGTCAAACGATCTACAAGCCCATCAAGCAAGGCATAGACATCTTGCACTGAGAAATTTGACAAATCAGAAAGTTTATCATGTATTGCTGTTTCTAGGCCAGAAAAATCAGATTTTATTGACGGAAGTCCATTCTTTTCCTCTAGTTCAATCTTGTTTTCGCCGATATAGAATGTGTCAAAACCAGGAACCGCGACAGCGCCGCCAAATTCGAACTTATTTGAAGATTCAGATTGTTGATTGGCCGATGTATACACAAACTGAGGATTCTGGAATTCCCAGTTACTCAAGAACGAATCGTTAGCATTATTAGCATCAGTCTTCTTATTTGCAGTAAAAGTCGCCTCAATATGCACTGAACCGTCAGCGACGAGATTCACATCAACAAAATTGAAAGTGGCCTCAATGGCAGCGACATATCTTAAAGATATATTCGGGTCATCCCAATTGACTGTAGTCGAGGCGTTTTCCTTGATAACAATCCAATCATTTTTTGAAACTGTAATGGAATCAACGTTCCCTTCCGAATTTACATCAAGATTATGAATCTTAAAGTAAACATCTCCAAACTTAACATATCCACCAACAGCAAACGAGCTCTTATTTGCATTTTCATCCAACGAGATTACAATTAATTCCTGATCGCTAGTATCAACCTCTTTAACATCTATAGCTTTACCAATAGAGAAATCGACCTTCGCATACAATTCTACCTTGGCATCGGCACTTTCATCAAGGCTAAATAATTTAGACCAATCAACGCCAAGCAAGGTCTTGCCAACAATGCGATAATCATCATTACCACATTTGCTAGCCCTCATTGGCGAGAAGCCTAGCCTTTCGAGGACTTTACTCGAACCAATATTTTCAAGCGCAAATGCAGCATTCGAGCGAAATTCAAGATGGTCCATCGGATTGTCTTTTACATCCTGCCAACATAAGGAGGGCAAGTCATCTAGACTATTTGGATTAATCAGAGCGTTAATGGCATTAACTACAGCCACAATGTTGGCATCTGCATCAACTCCACCAAGCAAAGACTCGAAATCTACAGGGCCAAGATTATTTCCACCGAAATCGACCAGCTTAAAGTCATTTTTCTCGCCAATTGTATTTAAATCAAGTCCTAAAGTAGCGCTTACAACAGAAGTCCCTTCAGCAACAGCAAATACAACTTTATCATTCTGTACAGAAACAGATTTCAACGCTCCATTTTGCGTGGTAGAATTATTTGCTTTCCAGGCATCCTCTATAGCACGAGAAAGGTCATTTGAATCACTACAATTCTTGGTATCTATATGTAATTCGTCAGAGCCTATGGTTATATCTAAAAACTTATCAGAGACCGTAGCAGAATAAATTTCTGTTTTATTGGAAGTAACACCTATTGAATAAGTTCCTGATTCATCAACAAAAGATAAATCAAACGCACCTTCACAGAGTTTCTGAAGTTCCAAGACTAAAGCATTGTAAGATTCTTGTGCTTTATCGAGATTAGCCCCCAAAGACAGAGATGTTACACTATCGAGCGTTATCGAATCAACAAGGGTAAGGGCTTTGCCTATCACTTGATATTTTTCCAACACAAGGTTGCTGCTGTCAGAAACGATTCTCCAACATGCTTTTTCCTTGCTTGTCGCAAATACTCCTACAGTATATTCGTCTGAATTTTGTTCTTGGCTAATAGTATTTTCTTGTACAAGGAACTTTCCATTAAAATCGGCATCAACGACCGGATTTTCAGGATCGGTTCCAACAACGTAATTTATAGAAGATTGAAGACTATTCTTGTCCGCAATGGCATCAGATTCATTCGTGCTAGCCGTAAAACAAGTATTATGCGCAGGAGAATCAATATATTTTGATTTATATTCACAATTTCCCGTAGCGACATCTATAGAATACTTTTCTAGCAAGATTCCCTTTTCTGTACCAATCACTCCCGATGCATTCAGCACACCTGACATACGCATATACTTGAATCCAGAGTTTGATTCAAGCGTGTAATAAGGTGAGTCAACGACAATCGCATCTCCAACACGACTCGTTTTATATCCTTGAAGCAGAGATGGGTCACAGCCAAACCGAACGACGCCACTGGAATCGGCTTCTATAACATACAATCCATATGTATTCTTGATAGATCGTCCAAAATCCAATTCGCCAACAGAATCCAAGCCGAACTGGTCCTCATCATTTTTTTGAAGTGAGAGGTATTTGTCTAGGCTTTCCCACCAATTGGCATTTTCGGCCACCCCTTTGCTAAAAAGGTCTTTAGCAAAATCTATAACATTTGATAATTTTAAAGTTATAGTTTGATTAGATGCATTTTTCGCATCTTTAAGAACAATACTAAGCGGATTATAATCCAATGTTAAAGAACAACATGTCTGCAAAACTGTATTAACGAGTTTCAACTCACCAAATGCATCAGCTTCTTCGGAACGACAAATGCTAAAATCTTCATCACTTGTAAAAATCAGTTTCCTATTTTGGACATTATATTCTATATCCGGTAGACCCGTATTTAACAGTGTCGTATATTCACCATTCGTTCCACGAGATTCTGCGACATATCTAAAATTCTGAGAAGATATTCCTCCGCTCAACACTAAAACAGTTGTTTCATTTGATGCACTATTAGGTTTCACCTTAAACGAGAATGAATAATCTTCATTATTGCCGTCAATTATTACATCTTTTGTTTTTGTTATCTGCAGTTGGTTTCCTACATCATAGAAATAGTATGTTTCATTTTGACCGACATTTGCATCATCTATTATATCGCCTATGTTAGTTTCGTTACCAATAGTCGAATGTTTAAAATTTACATTCAACTTAAAATTTACGCCGGCTTCACAAGAGGCAACAACATTTCCAAATGTTGCAACATTCACAAAATCATCACCAAGCGATTTCGCCAGGTTCAAGTCAAAATCGACTTCATTGCTAAATTTCAAATTAAATTCAAAGGTATAGTGATCCAATTTAAAATTATTTTTTATTGAATCATTCGTATTTTCTACATCATCTATAACAGTCGCCTCATCACCAACGAATCCAACATAACTTAAAGAGCAAACATTATCATTTATCTTGAAAGCCTTTTTCCACGCATTATTGAAAACCTCAACAAATGTTTCTACACTAGAAAAATTAGCCTTGTATTTACCCTTATCAACAACAAACAAGCCAACAACATTATTTGCAGAATTAGACGGATCCACAAATCCGTTAACAACCATGTCTATTTTGTCAACGACATCTGCAACTTTTTCAATGGAGCTTCCCAGGAAATCCAACTTGACATTATCTTCCAGCTGTTTGCGAAGGGCGGTTTGCATTGATTGAAGATATGCAGCAACTTGAAGGGAAAGAGTTTCACCGGATAGCGACGCAAAAGCTTTTATCTCATCTGGTACAATCCAGTTTTCGGTCAGCGAATCATAACCGAATTCATAAGGGTTTTCGGCAGCATCTAGTTTTGCAACAGTTACCGTACCTGACTTTAATGTTGCTGATTCCACCGAGAATTTCGGTTCGGAAATCAGCAATTCATTTGTATTCACATCATATCCAACTTCCAACTCAAACGAGCCGCCTTGGACAGATGCATTGAACAAGCCAAGAGCCAATTCTCCATTGATATCCGTCTTTGATACCTTTAGTTTAAAATCATCCAACGCAAAGCCATCAAAAGACAACTGACCGGAATTTTGATCCACATGTATCGGCACTTCAACTCTAATGGAACAATCTACATCAAGGTCGTTTAATTTCAGTAGCCCCAAGTCTATAGTTTGGTTCGGTTGCGGTGCAATATTGGGAATATTGGGCTTAAAATTCAGATAAATTGATGTTGGTGAAGAAGACAGGTCCAGCAACGAATCGTTTGATGAGATATTCGTTGCAGAACCGTACAAATTCACCAGGTTATGATTTTCATCTTCCAGAGTGAAAGACTTAAGCAGTAATCCAACATTTTCTACATTGGCAATCAGTTTAGAGAAATAGGTTCCGATTTTTCCCAAATTCAGTTGATAGACAGGACTCGCTCCCGTCGAGTCCTGTTCAACAGCGCCATTAATTGCAAAAGAGGCTCTTGCCCAAAATTTTTGCAAGTCCGCAATGTAAGAGGAAACAGTCTTCCCACCAAATTTATAATCGCGAATAAAAGGAATTTTTTCGAAATCAAGACCTTGGAGAATATTTTCTAGCGAAAACCCTTCAATACCACTTTTTAGCTGAAGTTCAGGCATTGAAACAGAAAAATCACCATTCGTTGCCTTGGTCACGCCGATAACATCATTAGCATTTTTTATATCGAATGGCATACCTGCATTTGTATTGTCAAGACGATATTCCAGATCAAGAGAAGTGGTCTGCAGAGATGATATTCCGTTGTAGTTTAATCCAAGGTCAGCAACATCATCATTCTGCTCTAAAACGGATAAATTCATGAATTCCGCCGTTCCTCCAAAATTTGGAACGGATATATTAATATTGGATATATCGGCAGAAATTTCAATATCAGAACTGCTTTCAGCAGGGACTGCATCATCATCCTTGTCAAAATCAATCTCTACCGACACATTTGCCAACACCGAGGCTGAAATGGTCACATTGTTCGTCTGTAGGGCCACGGCATCTATATTCAAGTTTCCGACATCAGCGTTAGATTGATAACCTAGATTCAATTTAAGTGTATCTTCATTTTGCACACTGAACGAAGGATTAACAAAACTCTGTGGCAAATCAGTCGTGATTCTATTATTTAATTCAGCGGCAAGGGCATCTAGTGAAACCGACTCTGTATTTGGGGGCAAAGAACCCTTATAGCTTGTAAAGGCCGCAGAAATTAACGATTGTATATCTGTCGCGATATCCGGCAAAATAGCCGAGGCAGAGTTAAGGGTGGCATCTAGACCAAGGTTTGACATTTGCAGATTATCAATACTTTCCAAAGTATTTTCAACAATGTCAGGAATGTTATTCAGCTGTTGTTCAATATCGTTTAGACCAACATCGGCGCTGAACATCTGGCGGGGTTCAAGCTGTTCAATTTTGAAATTGTTCATTCCGTGATTGTAGTTTTTCTTGGCCATATGTCATCCTTATTATGAATTCGTTAGTCAATCTTTACACAACGGACTGGATATCCATCAATCTTCGGTCCATAACCATTATCAAAATTTTGAATTGATTTGATAGTGAAAGCCACACCTGCCCATGTTGTCTTATTTTCTTTTTCTGTAGGGAAAAACCAATATGCAGCTTCATTTATATCAATAAAAGATGATACCCCATCATCATAGAGCCTCATTCCCGCACCGATCAAACTATACCCCGTATAGTTAAGGCCGCCAAAACCCATTGATCTAACACCTTTCACACCCGCATCATTTCCATCTGCGTGAACTACAATATAAAAGTCATTATATGTCATAAGACGCCAGTCCTTTGGGCAAATTCCCTGATGATTCGGCTTAATGGAGTCGGCACAGCTCTTACTATTGCATTCGAACGGAAGGTTCATCATCTCCGCCCACTGGTAAAGCCCACCATACTCCACACAGTTCGTCGTATCATTGTTATAACAGTAACGTTCTATTTTATCGTTATCCGATTGGTTTTCTGAACCGTCAACCATTTCACCTATATTCAGATTTTCCGCAAATACCGTTACAGAAGCCTTTTTTCCACTTGTATCTTTACCATTTATTGTCAAATAGAAATACTCTCGTCCATTGCGAGTATCCTTATATTTTTTATACGCTCCCGCCTGTAAACTATCTGCTCCCAAAGGACGATAACAATAATCATACCCAGGCGTGCATAATCTGGAAGAGTCAACTTCAAAAACGGAACTACTGGATTTAGGCAAGACAGAACTTGAACTAGACTGTTTCTCGGAGGAACTACTGCTTTGCTTTTCGCTTGAAGACGAGTTCTCCGACGAACTAGATACATCCTTCTTGCTGCTAGAAGATTCACCCGACTTCACAGAACTTGAACTCTTGGAGTCGGACGAATTCTTTGTTTCTTTCGCGGAACTACTCGACTTAGCGTTACTACTCGATGACTGGTCTTTGGTTTCGTTTCCCGACGACTTCTTGTCAATCGAAGAGGATGACTCTTCGGTGGAATCAGAGTCCTTTACGCTTGAAGACGATTCAACAGCGGATGTTTCATTGTTATCATCACTTGCCGACGACGAATCGTCACAGCCCCAAAGGCCTATTCCGCCAAACACGGCTAAGAAAAGTAGTGTCTTGAACTTGTTCATCTTTTGGTACTCCTGTTATTAAACTTTTTTCGAAATCAGAATCCCGATGGACAGGGCATCCACCATAAATCGCGGTTTCAACCGCTCAATCGAATAGGGACCAGGCCCTTTTACTTTTACATCCGATTCATTCATAGGAACAAAATCTGTTCTTATTTTTAAGAAAAAGATAATAAAGATGGGCGTTTTTCCAGCCACAAACACCCCAAATGGGGGTAAAAAGCCCCCATATTCACCCCACACCCCGCCCCGCAGTCCGACTTTTTTTGTATAGCGACAATACGGAGCGTATTATATCTGTATTCATTTTTCAATTAGCGTGACACACGTCACACTGCAAAGTTTTTTTGAATAAAGTTATTGGATTTTCACCAATAAAAAGACATCTTTAGTCTATAAACTAAACTCAGCAACAAGGAGTATTTATGGCTGAAAAAACATGGATGGTTATCTCAATTGATTCTGACTCGGATTCTTCTACAACGGATGAGAGAAGGGATATTCTCGCAAGTCACGGTTTCTCCGAATTGTCGCCCCATAGAGGGATTCGACTGCCTGAATCGACCTACATTGGAGAAATTCCTTATCCAGAAGCGGGAACAATAAAAGTGGATGAAATATGGGAAGACCTTGAATCAGCCGGATTAGAACCACGACGAATATTCGGCGGCACAACTGATGAATGGAAGGTCATCCGAAGCCGAAAAGATAAAGATTAGTTTTTAAAGCCCTGCTGTTGCAGGGTTCTTTCTTTTATCCCTTGCCGGTACTCTCATTTTTTTCTATTATACTCAATAGGCTAGTGAGCTGATTGTAATGCCACGAAATTGTGGAACAGGGCACACTCCATTAACAGAAACCTATACCTAAATTTATAGAGAGGTAAAATATGTTTTACGGCATTGGAGCCGCATACTCAAGCGGCACAGAAGACCACGCATCAACCTTCATCAGCAAAGGCATCGCCTGTATTGGCTGGGACAGCAAGGACGCTCCGGCGTTTCACGAAATGCTCCGCCAGATAAATATAGGGGATATCGTCTTCCTTAAGTCGTTCAGCCCAAAGGCAGGACTTTATATCAAGGCTATCGGCCTCGTAACATCCTCTAGAATATTGCAACCTAGCGAAACCGATAATCTTGGCTACGCAAGGGAAGTTGCCTGGAAATTTCACGCAACAAGGCAAAGTAACTGGCTATGGCTTGGCCGACTTCAGGACAAATACGATTTCATGCGCGGTGGCACCATGTACATCGAAATGAATCCCGATGTTCAGGCAAGAATCATCGCAGAACTATTGAAATAAAATATAGGGGCTAGTAAACTAGCCCCTAATCTGTCTTAAAAGGAATGGAAATGAAACATCATCCCTATTTCGAAAATTTGAACAGTTCTACAGCAATCACAGCCGTATTCTCCTGTCCTGGTCGATTTGAAGAAAAAAAGGGACTGCCCTGTGCCGGTAAAACAGGCAAAGCGCTAGACTTTATTCTTAAACATTTACACTTTCAAGGATTTCGCCTCAAACGATCTTTAATCGGAATAACCAACGCCTGGGATAAAATTGAATACAAACGCAAAACAGAGCGGAGTGAAGCAAGCAATGAAGAAATCGTAGATTCAAACAATATTGCACGCCTTAACAGGGATCTTTTAACAACAAAATATGCAATTGCATTCGGTCAAAAAGCTCTTTTAGCTCTTGAACTTGTCAAAAAGACGTACCGTCCCGATTTGATAATCATTAAATCAATTCACTTATCTCCCCGGAACATCAACTTCATGATAAAAACAGACATTGATGGTAATGAACTAAAAAAAGGCGAAAAAGGCAATACGGGAAAAAGATTGGCCGTAATTACAACAGAAATCAAAAACAATTCTGGCAACCTATTTTCGTAACACAAATTCGTTTTACTATTATTTCCACCCAAACCACACCCTAACCGACAGTCCAATGACCGCACAGAACCAAGAAAAGCCGCAGTTCGACCAGGGCGCCATCATCAAGGCGCTGCAGAACGCCCTGCGCACCACCAGTTCCAAGATAGGGCAGATGAACGAGGTCCTGGACATCGTGCGGGTTGTTGGCGAGGCGAAGACTTTCAAGACGGCGGCACTCGCACTCGCGGGCGATTCAATGGGTCTTTATTCGGGACATCAATCGTTCTTTTCAAGGAAAAGATAATAAAGATGGGCGTTTTTCCAGCCACAAACACCCCAAATGGGGGCAAAACGCCCCCATTTTCACCCCACACCCCGCCCCGAGGTTCCTTTTTTGTATAACAACGACCTAAAAAGTCATTTTTGAAATAAACGGGTAAATTTGCAAAACTGGATAATTGGCCGAACCAATTTGAAAAGAACAGGCTGCCGCGAATTAAAGACCTTGCCTTACGATTTCCTGATAAACGAAGGGAGAGTCTTCTTTCAAGTCGTCAAGCGTGACCTTATTGTCGGCATACTTTTTGAAGTGTCTTTTTCTCATCTTGCGGCATTCGGGCCTGTCTAGTTGCAAAGCCTCTATCGTGTCCCAGCATTTCTGCTTATAGGTTTCATCATAACCGGGATTGGGGTAGATGGAGCCATCCGCAAAATTAATGAAGAACGAATCCTGCTTCATGTGCGGGTCGAACGGATCCAGGGGAGGGACTTTAGTCCGTTTCTTACGGTTCTCACCAAGGCAACAAAGGCGGTAGTTACCCCATTCGTAAGCAAGTTTCTTTCCGTTTATCGGGTCAGACTTGGGAATAAAATGGTCTACCGAATCGGCTCCATATACGGAATCAAAGTATATCGCCAAGTAAGCACAAGTATGGCCATAAAGGTCAGCCATCTCACCTAGACATGCCGTCCAAAAATTTCTGTACTTGCTGGGATCCACACCCGGATTCGCCCGCAGCCAAGCATTGCCCGGTTTACGCACTTTATCATCAAAATCGGCAGGTTCTATCTGAGGCCTTACAGGAATCATTCTATAAAGCCCTTCTTCTTGCATATATGACGAATAACGAACAAATCTTCATCCAAAGGTGAAAGTTTCTGCAAAAGTTTATCATAAAGTCCGCGGATACGCTCCGGGGTAGCCCCCGAATTCTCTCGCAACGCATCGTTCATTTCTTTCAACAACGCCTCGGATTCCGGAGAACGGGGAGAGGCCAAATCAAAAGCCTCGCTCGTAAGCCAAGAATCAGAAGAGCCCATCTTCTCGAACGGACGTTCCTCAAAACTGATTGCACCACCATCGACAGAATCGAAATCGAACCACTTGTCACGCGATTTGTCGAAGGTATCTTCGAGCGAAGTCATTACCAGGGCCGAATGAGTAGAGGCAATTACCTGCACATCGGCACCTTCGCCATACATTTCACCAATAGCAGCAAGGATTGAATTGAGAACCTTCTTCTGCCAGCGTGGATGCAAATGAGCTTCCACCTCATCCATCAAGAAAGTCACCTGCGAAGCTGTCGGTACCCCGCGAATTTGAGACGCCTTGCGGTGTTCGCTATAGGCCCAGGTAAGGCAGTAAGCCAACGCAAGAATCCGGCGAATACCCGCAGACGCATGGAGCACAGGAACATTTCCATAAGGCATGGCAATGGTCGGGATGTCGCGAACATCGTCAACAGAAAGACGCGTCGGTGTCGAAATCTTCAAACTGAAGTCGGGCGGGGATAAATTCACGAGCAAGTTTTCAAGGATTCTGAACTCACCGCCCTTCTGGACTTGCCACTTGAGCATGTCCGCAAGCAGGCCATTGCAGACCGACTTGTCGCCATCCTTCTGGCCTTCCCATATCTCGCGCGAAGAGAAAACAAAAGCGGGCCTGCGTTCCTGAATGTCTGCGGTCGCCCCATTCTTCCAATAGTTCCTGGCAGGGTCCCAAACGCAGAAACTGCCATCGGCAAGGGCGTAAATAACAAGCCCTGCATTGTAGGGCCTGCCTACCTGACCTACCCACCCCTGTTCAGCACGGTCAAAGGTGGCCTTGTAGTCTACATGGTTATCGTGTTCGGTTGTCAGATTGAACCGAATAAAGGATTCAGAAGTTGGATCCTGCGGCCGACCCACAAGGCCCGAGAACAGATTCTGGTTAACCTCGGCGGGCCACTTGCGGGTCATGGCATACCAGACCGTATCAAGGAAAAAAGTCTTGCCTAGACCGTTGTCACCAGTAAGAACATTCAGGCGCTTGGCAAAACTAACCGACAGCCGCTTAATCGGCCCGACATTTGTAGTTTCGAGAAAATTCAGCATTTGCGTTCCAAAGCTAGTAAAAACTAAATGAAAGTGAACCTTGCGTTACCGGCGGCAAGGGCGGTCACGCGAATCTCGTAGTATGTGCCAGCGTTAGGATTAGCGGGAAGTTCCTTTTCGTTCCAGTAGGGGTTCGACACCGACTCCGTCACGGTGACACCGTCCACTACCCATTCAAGGGTAAGCGGCGGAATAGTGCCGTCACCTGCCGTGCCAATCTGGAGCCGGTGCTGGTACCAGGGGGACGACGGAGTTATCCGCAACAGCACGGTATCGCCCTCGCGGAACTCCACCGGTACGCCCGCGGCGGGAACATCAATCGGTTCAGAGAGTTCGCCCGGAGTCACTTCCTGCTGCACGGTCCAGTCCTTGTCCGTCGCATCGGTGAATGTATCCGTGCCGCCGTTCGCAGACGCTTCGAGCGTCACGCCCGGCACATCGCCATCCTCGAACTTGTCCTGGATATCCCCGGCATCTACCGTGGGCGAACCGAGATACGCCGCATTGTCGGCCTGGTAGTTGTTGCTTTCGAGCACCGTTTCCACATCGGGGCGGAATACGCCCACGGGGTTGTTGTGCTCCAGCACCAGCGAGGCGTTGTCGCCAAGGGCGACATCGTCGCCCGAGCCGAGCGTCACAATGTCAAGCCCTTCGCCCGCTACCACGACATCGCGGTCCATGCCCGTGTAAATGGCATCATCGGCACCGAGGGCGTAAAGTCCATCGGAAAGCGCCAGGGACGAAGCCTCGTTCACGCGGTTGATGTTCGCGAAGTCCGCGAGGTCTTCCCCGGCGGCATACGGCACATCCATGTCGAAGGTGAGCGCGGCGCTGTCGCCGAATACAAGGTCGCGGTCATGGTCGCCGCCCACGGCGGCATCGGCCCTGCCCGAGCCCGCCACCACCTGGATGGCCGCAATCACAGGCAGGTTCATGGGCCACTGGCCGCCTTCCGTGTGCAGGTTGCGAATGTACAGGTCGAAGGTATCGCCCGCAACACCGTGGAACACCACATAGTTGCCGATGAGTTCCACCATGGGGGTGGCTCCCACGGCAAGGTTCGCAAGCGCATCGCTACGGCTCCTACAGGTCGCCTCGCGATAGTCGCCGTCGAAGGCGTGGCCCTTCCAGTCGTTCAGGTAGCGGCAGCCGTCCTCGGAACCCTGGATTTCGTAGATGTGGCTGTGGGCGTCCGTGTCGGAGTCGTCGGCACCCAGGTACACATACACGTCGCAGGTACCGCCCGCACCACGGAACGAAGAAAGGTTCGTGAGCGAAACATGGATGTCCTGCTGTTGCTGGGCGGCAGTGTAGCCCGCGAACAGGCGGCTGTTGGCCGTGTCGCCGTCCAGTTCGGTCGAGGTGCGGAACACGAGGCTCCCGTTCTGGCCCTGGTCAGTCGTTCCCGAATCGTACGATGTCAGGGATATGCCGACGGAACTGTCTGTGACCGTGCCACCGTCGCTGTAGCGCAGCACGGGCGTAGTCGAGTTCTCGTTACCCTCGTGCGTGTACAGGTGGCCGTTGTACAGGTAGAGGTTATTCCATCCGGTGTCGTGCACCACGCCCGCATGGCCCGAGGCCAAGGTGGAATCGTCCGCGCCACGGGTCGTGAAGTTGATGCTCAGCACCTTGCGGCCGTCCACCGTCGCATCCTTGAGCTGTTCCAGGTCGCGGATGGCGGCTGGGCCGTTTGCGGCATCGAGACTTTCCACCGTAGCCTCGTCACCATAGAACGCCTGCGCGATGCCCAGCTGCGTGAGTTCGGACTGGCTGCCCGCAAGAATCTTGTCGCCACCGAGACCGCCCACAACCGTATCGTTGCCGTCACCAGTCACTATGCGGTCGTCAAAGCCGACTCCCTGCACAAGGTCTGCTGCGGCGGGGTCAAGGCTACGGGCAGACGACACCATGGTATCGCCCGTGCCCAGGCGGTCCTCGAACCGGAGCGAGGCGCTATCGCCAAACACAAGGTCGTTGTCGCGTATGCCGCCCGCAAGTTCGCCGAAGGTAGCCATGTAGTCGCTACCGGCACCGCCCACGACGATGTCGTCGCCGCCACCCGTCGAAACGATATCGTCACCGCCGAGGTTCAGCTGCGTAGACACGGCCACATCCTGCGCATGCAGGTCGCCGCGCACCTGTATGGCCGCAATTCCCGGCAAGTTCTTGCCGTTGGGGTGCTGGTCGGGGAACGCGTCCTCGATTACCACGCGGAAGTTGTCGGCAAAGCTGGCCGCAGATACCGTGAACACGGCGTAGTTCGCGTAGGTTGCCGCGGATGCCGTCGTGGCTGTAGCCCGTTCGTAGCCGCCGTCAAAATTTTCGCCTTCGGCATCGTCCACATAGAAGCTCTGCAGGGCATCACTGGAGTCGCCCACATACAGGCTCACCTTGCGCACGCTATGCACCGGCGCGGAATGGGAATCCGGTATATCCAGATAGACCACCACCCTGTATTCCGTAAAGTACTGTGCAAGGCCGTCAACGACAACTTCCAGCCTGTTGTCGCACTGGGCGTTCGGGGCCGTGGTCATGAGGCCCGCGTTCATCAGCGCCGCATCCGCGTCGGTAGAGGCGTTCGCGAAGTTGTGGCCGTAGGCCTGCAAGTTGATGCGGTTGTCGGTATCCGTGTTGCGGTGGCTCTCGATGCCGCCGTAGCTCACGCTCACGGCGCTTGCGCGGGTGCCGTCGTCAAAGCGCACCACCTCGCGGTCGTCGTTGCCGTAGGTGCCCGCAAGGTTCCCGCCCACGTTGTTCCAGTTGGCGCTGCGGTAGTCGTCGCCATGGGTCGCGTTCAGGGCGCCCGCGACTGCTTCCGACGAAAGCCCGGTCTGCGAGGCTCCCAGGAAGTTGAAACTGAGCGTCGCCTCGGTGCGGGTTTCCACACCGCTTTCGGCGGCATTGCCCTGGAAGGTCGCAAAGCCGTTGTCGCCAAACACGACATCTTCACCTTCGCCAGTCTTGATATGGTCGCTATCCAGGCCGCCGAACACCACATTGCGGCCATTTCCGGCATCGATGGTGTCACCACCTGCACTGCCGTCTTCAAGACCGCCCGCCGTAATATTGCGGTCCTTGTTGGTGACCATAAGCGCATTGCGCCCGGTGTCCATAATGACCTTGCCGCCATCACCCACTATGATGTCGTTCCCGGCACCCGTGGTAATGGTATCGGCATCGGTTCCACCGATAATGGCGTTCTTGCCGTCGCCCGTGGTAATCGTGTCGCTACCGCCCTCGGTATCGCTCTTGCTCTCGGCAATCAGGCGATCCGACAACACCGTGTAACGCCCACCGTCACCAATCACAACGTTGTCGCTGCCGCCAATACCGATTGTATCGCCAGCCTCGCCGCCCATGGCGACATTCTTGTTGCCGCTGATGGTCACAGTATCGACATCGCCCACGGAATCGCTTGTAGTCTCTACAGTATGCAGGCCAAGGTTGAGCGAGTCACCATAGACCGCACCCACATTCGCGGCATTGTAGTATTTCACGGAGCCGTTGTCGCCAAGGGCAATGTTGTTGTTGCCCGAAACAGTAATGGTGTCGCCATCGGCACCGCCAATCACCACGCTATCGGTTCCACCGACATTTATAGTATCGGAACCACCCTCACTATCGTTCATCGAATGGATTTCATAGGCTCCGCGACGCACACCGTCCGTCTGCAAGCGATGCACGGGTCCGTTGCTAGCGGTATCATCACCATGATTCTTGCTTATGCCAGTCGTATAGTCTAGGCCGCTGTTCGTGGAACCGAGCACAGTCAAGGGGTTTTGCGGGTCTTCGCCGTAAAGCACCTGGCCACGGTCGCCGAACGCGATGCCGCCACGGTTCATGTTTATGGTGTCGTCACCGAGACCACCGAAAACAACCATGTCGTTACGGGTCACTGCATTCGAGGTGGCGTTGATTATATCGTCACCGCCCTGGGCGTTCACCACAAGCTGACCGTCGCCGCTGTAGCCATGCTTGAAGCTTACCGAGTCAACAGTAACACCATTGGCAAGCGTGAAGGCGCGTTTCACGGCAAAGTAATCCGAATCGAATTCCGTCACTTCACGGCGCTGGGTCGTACCGTCGCTCAGCGTGGCATCTACATAGATTTTTTCCGATACATCAAGTGCGGACTTGGCCTCGTTGAAAGCCTCGACACTTCCAGTAAGCGTGTAGGCGTATGTCGCGCCACCGTTATCGGCAGTTCCCGAAAGAACGGCAGATGTACCCGAAGCAATTTCAGTTGCCGATTCCTCGGCATAGCTGTTTATGTTCACGGTATCGTCAGTAGCGTTTCCGCCTGTAACGCCAGAACCCGTATTCACCACGGTGAATGTCTGGAATCCGTCCTCGCGGTAGATAGTCTTGTTCACATTTACCGTGTCGGAACCCGAACCCAAGTTGTATTCGGCATATTCCATCTGGGCGGCCGCGATACCGCGTTTGCCAATATCATCATGCTCAAAGCGGACGGCATGTTCGTCAAAGTCCATAACCGTTCTTTCGGCATCTTGGATATTTTGTTCAATCGAGGCAGCACTGTTGCCAAATTCAGCCCTTTCCTCACTGCTTACATTCCCGTTTTTCACGGCAAAAGCATTGAGCGAACTCGTTTCGTTTTCTTCATCACCCTGGTTGTTTACAAACAGGCGATCAACGCTCGCATCTTCATCGATAAACAAGTAATCCTTGCTACCAGAGAACAATACGTTGGAATTGTTTGCATCAAAAACAGAAACGGATTCGTTCAGGGTCAAGGTGTATTGGCTGCCGTTGGCTACACAAGAAACTATCTTGAACCAGTCAGATTCCCGATAGGTTTTCTTGTCATTACCTTCGCCAACAACAATTCCGTTCGAACTACTTGCGACCAGTCGAATGGTCTTGCCTTCAAACGAATGTGAATCAGAAAGGTTTATCCCAAGCCCCGTAAGAATACTATTTGCAGACTCTATCGTTATAACGAGGGTCTTTCCTGTTACAGATGTAAATCCGAACAACTTATCTGAAGCGTAGTCATTCTTTTCGTTTAGAGTGCTAGCCTCCACATAAGAACTGCCTTCGTTAACCTTATGCGCATACGAAAGCATCGAGGGGTTATCCGTATCCAGTTCAACGCTTTGCCCCATACCGAACGCATAAACGGCACCGTCAATATCATCAACCAGGTTCTTTTCTGTCTTGTGGACCGTCACGAAGCCATATTCCTCGGATACGGTGTCGGTCTTGGCGCGGAGCCTTACCGTCTGCGCCTGATTTGGATTTTCAGGGGTAAACGTAAGTTCAATATATTCACCATTTGTCGCAGGATCCACATTTCCGTTTGCATCGACAAACTGCATTTCCTTCGTCAAGTTGTAGGTGCCGTCCTGGTTGACAGAACTGACCGCATCAAGAACACTAATCCTTACCTTTACGGAACTACGGCCATCGAAGTTTCCCCAGAAGGAAACGGTATACTCGACAGAGCTAAGCGAACCAGATTCCGCAAGGATTGTAGAATGATCATCGATGTGTATGCTCGGTGCCGTATCGACAATAGAAGGAACACTTGCAGGCATATCTGATTCCGGGGGCAAGAACACATCCGTTTCGCCATTATTTCCGGGAGAAACGGTCAGTTCCCCGTGCAAGGTCATCATTCTTCCGTTTATCGAGTTGTAGAAGACGATTGTATCGCCTTGCAATTCGTACTCGACACCAGCGACATAAGTGACACCTTCAACTTCCGCTGCACCCCTGGCAAGGATTTCCGAAGCAGTCGTAGAACCTTCAGCCTTGTATTCTACCTTGATTTTGGAGGCATCAACATCGTCATAGACCAAATGAGCCTTGGAACCGTCTATTCGCAAGCTGCTTGCACGATAGAGGACAACCAGATTCTTTTTCGTCAATGCGGAATCTAAATACAGTACACCATTCTCTACACAGTACAGGTTTGTCTTGTCGCTTGCTGCGTCAAACGCAGACTTCGTCTGTTGAGTCAAAAAGCCGCGTGCACCAACAATATAGGCGGAAATATTAGACATCGGGTCAAGACCATTTGCAACATTGCCAAGTTGCACAGAGTTTCCCGACACAACAAATTCTTCCGCTTCGGCAAGAAGTCCATCTGCCGAACGACTTACAGCACCATCCGCACTAATCTTTATGGGGAGCGAGGATACGAACTTTGTCAATGCGACATTATCGCATTCACTAGAAATCGTGATAGACTTGAGCGATTCCGATTCTTCGAGATTATCGGCAAAAAGGCATACAGCAATCTTTGCAAATTTCTTGGAAGAATTCAATTCTACGGGGAGTGTAGAGCAGAGATTCCAATTGCTACTGAAATCTGTATCGGAACCAGATACTTCGGCAAGCATTATTTCGCGAGCGCCGCTCTTGAGAGCCTTGGCAGAAAGCATCGGAGCAGAAAGGTTCACCTTCACCGTCCCAACACTTTGTCCGTTCAACAAGTCGCCAGAGTAATGCACATAGAAGAATGCAACTCCTACGCCATTATTAACTTCACTCAGCGTAATTTCAGGAATCACAATCGAATGTTCCTCGCTGGACACGAATACGACTGGTTCACTCGAAGTGTCGTAGAGTGTATAAGATTCCGTCTTGCTTTCCAGAACCTTATTTTCACTATCCAGCAATTCATACTTGATATCGCAACTTTGCCCATCGGTATTGGAGCTACGAAGCGTATGGTCTGCATCTAGGCCACCCATGCTGAAGGTATCGTTGCCCTTACCGCCATTCAGGTTCGTGATTTCACCCTTATTGTTGCCAATGACATTGAAAAGGTCGTCTCCAGCGGCAGCATCGAATGTTGTCGATTCGACACCGCTTGCCTTTACGCTCACAATGTCGCTAAGCATGCCATCTTTGCTAACAATCACCGTATCATCGCCATTTGTGCCTCGGACAAACATGGAGTCGTTTCCGAGCCCCCCATCAACCGACATGGCTCCACGCACAATGGTCTTGTCGTTTATATCTTGGAAACCATAAACAGAGAACTTGTCATCACCCTTGCCACCGGACATGTTCAGCGAACCGGCATTGTTCAAGGCCGCGAAGGTATCGTCTCCAATGTCACCATCCACATTCAATGTGGTATTCTTAGAAACACCATCGCTCAAGTATTTCTCTTCGTTGGTTTGTTGGGTTCGGAATACATCAACAGGTTGGATTGAAGCTGGGGTTTGGTTATCGCGTTCCGAATTGTAGAGTTGCCCAACCAAAACAGTATCGTTGCCTGCACCGCCATTGATATTGGTCGTACTTGCAGTACCATCGACAGCAACAGTATCATTACCACCATTGGCATTCAAGTTGAGGGTCTCTATTGCAGAGGTAAAGTTCACTCGTTCAATGTTCGTATTGAGCGAAAGATTATTAGGATCCGGTTCCGTGGGAAGCATGGCGACAAAGCCTAAATCGCCCGGTTCACCTTGTGTTTTCTTGTTTCTGCGCACAAGCAAATTATCGTCCGACTCAGTTCCTTCAACAACAAGCGTATCGGAACCGTCCATTCCCGAGTCGGTGACATTGGCATAACCGACAGAACTTTCACCCATCAGGTTCACAGTAACAACGTCGCTACCGCCCTGACCGTCAACAAAGTCCATGCCCGGGCCAGTCGTTATCTTGTCGTTTCCGCCCGCAGACTGTGACTTTGCATTGGCGTATAATTCACCATGCAACCCAAGATTGTCGCCAAAGACAACCTTGTCATTGCCGCCAGCATTATCAATCTTGTTGGCATTGACCGTTTTGCCATCTGCCTTGAACTCGTAATCTGTCACACCATTGTCGCCGTACAGCATATCGTTGCCGGCACCACCGTCAATGATATCGTCATCGGCACCACCATAAATCAAGTCGTTGTCAATGCCGCCGCTGACGGTATCGTTTCCACCATCGCCGTCGATAATGTCATTGCCTATGCCACCGTAAATCTTATCGGCTCCGCCATCAGTGTTATCAGCACCATCATCACCAAAGAGCAGGTCATTACCGTCATCGCCGTAGATGGTGTCATTGCCCCTTAGCGACAATTCATCAAATGAATACTGAATCCTGTTGATTTCCTGAAGATGCTGGTCAATGGTAGCACCATCTGATTCAAACTGATATTTTTCTTCAAGTTCAGTAACATACTGTGTTAACGAATTGCCATTATCATCAAAAAGGCGTATTTTGAAATTATCTTGTTTAACAGAAGTATTGTTGTTTTTGAACTGAGCATCAATAAATTCCTGGCTAAATGCATTCTTTTCATTCGCAGTAAAAGGAGCAACAGCATCGTTACCTGCTAAAGCAATCCTGTCACCAAAGATGATATCCATACCTTCGCCACCATGGATGGTGTCGTTACCCGAACCACCGAGAATGCGGTCATGGCCTCTTTCGCCATAAATTTCATCATTCCCGGCACCGCCATCAACATGGTCGTCACCCCCACCACCGTAAATCACATCATCGTCATCTCCGCCAATGAGCGTATCCTTGCCCCCATCGAGGCTGATATCGGTCCTATCAATTTGGGGAATGGAGCCCGTTTCATCGTAACGGCCACCATCGCCGAAAATAAAATCAGCGCCAGCACCGCCATCAATCTGGTCATCTCCGGCACCACCGAAGATAATATCCTTCTTGGCGCCCCCTAAGATTATATCGTTTCCGGCAACACCTGGGTCAACATTCGCTTCAGCAATATATTTTTTTTGTCCATTTTTATTTTCTGTGCGAACTGTACCAATATCGCCAAAAATTATATTCAAACCATCAGCACCGATGATAGTGTCGTTACCTGCACCACCTGTAATAAGGACATAGTGCCCAGCCCCAAGAGTCAATCCAGAAAGGTCAATGTAATCGTCCCCATCGCCGCCATTGATTTCGATATCAAAATCTGCTGCTTCAACATCATCTTCTTCAGCTAACTTAATATATATCTTATCATTCCCCTTTTCGGCATTGATGATAAGCCTTCCATCAACCTTTTCTGAATGCCCATATTTATCAAAGACTTCGCTACCATTAACATCTAATTCTAGTATTTCATCACCATCATCCAAAGTTTTATTCAAATCATTGGTCGCTACACGGCTCGATGCATTAGAACCAATATTTGCAACGACATCATCACCCGACTTTGAAATCATTACAGGGCTTAAATGATGTTCATAATTAAATTCAAATAGGGTGATGTCGTCCGTAATGTTCCACTTCTTGGTATAGAACAGTAAATCAAGGTAGGCATACAACTTGGCTGTAATGGCTCCATTTACATCGAACATGCCGAAAAGGCCTTCTTCCTTGAACACGCGTTCAATTTCGTTCAGGCGAAGTTTGCCATCCTTGTTCGGGTCAAACAGGTTAAACCCGACATTGATGCCTACACCACCACCTACACCAGCACTCACGCCAGCATTCAGTTCAGCAGAGGCCTTTAGGCCTCCATAGAAAGAAAGTTCATTTTTGTCGTAACCCTTTTCATCAAGATCATCGACATAGAATCCATTCAACAGGCGGCTAAAGTCCTTATAGTCGCTGCCCACCCACTGTCGAATACCTAAGGTATCATAGCCAAAGGCAAGGTCTATATTCGCATTGAAAGACACTCCTAAACGAACGCCAAGCGGAGCCCAAATACGGATAAATGTATCCCAGTCAAAGTCAAAACTGAGCTTGGGCATATCATAATGGACCAAATCAATGTCCTGACCAAGCAACAGTTTAAAGATATTAGTCGGTTCATCCCAGATAAATTTCCAGGAACCATCTCCGACCTGCAAACCGTTACCAGAAAGGGCCGAAGACGCATCACCCCTTACATTATCTAATGTTGGCAAATATCCATTACTATCATCATCAAGCAACTTTCCAAAATCAGATGCAGAAACATTTCCTTTTACAAAATCATTTACAGCTTCAGAATCTTCCCCCAAGCCTCCTATTAAAGACATGCTTCCTATACTAATTTTCAAATCTTTATTGCCAAAGGCGGCAACCTTTTCACTTAAAGCAATAAGGTCTTTAATAGCATACACCATGCTGTCATCAAATTTACCCTTGCTGAATTCCTTTGCAAGGCTAAGAGGAGTAATTTCAATGCCAAGGTCATCAAGCACCGGGAACGGCGTTGTCAAGAAATCAATTAATGGTTTAAGCGGTTCAACAACCTTTTGTATTTTCGATACAATTGGTCCGAGTACCCCGCTAATAAACGACCCCATATCTAATTTGAAATTATTAAATCCAAGAACCTTGATACCCGTTTTGGTCCATACAAATTCAAAATCCCCCTCAACATTCGGGAATTTTGGGGCGTCAGCCCCCTTGACATCGGAAACAATACCGACAGTCATTCCTACAAGCATATTGACCGAGGCTGTATAATCAAACTTAGGGAGAGATCCCATTATTTCCGACAATTTCACGGACTGTGGACCGCTTGCATACGCCGCAGATTCAGTTTTATCAACATCTATTCCGAAAGAAAGAGCTACACCTTTATCTAGTCCTTCTGCGGCACTGTTTGAACTTCCACCCCTATTTTTTACATCGTCTAGTTTCAGTTTGAGTCCAAGTCCTGCCATTTTACCAATGACTTCACCAGTCATATTAGCAATTACGCTAACCTGAACATCGTCCTTATCCGAGAAAAGGAATTCAAAACCTCCGTCCTTAGAGACCTTCATACCAAAATTTAGTTTCCATTCTAGGCTTAAGTCAATACCGGCATCAGTTTCCAACCCAAGACCGGGGAACCCAAGATCGAGTCCGATATCACTACCAAAGGCGTAGGTTCCACCCAGCGTAAAGAACCATTCGGCAAAGTCTGAGCCCTGCTTATAATAAACTCCATTGCCCTCTTTATGCCATTCGTTATCATTTGACAGCTTTGTCAAGAGTGCAGAATCCGAAGTCAATTGCGCATAGAAACCGAAAAGATCATTGAATTTCTGCGCAACCATCTCAGCAGTCATGCCAGTAGATTCATACACAAAATTCGAGAAAGGTTCAAGAATCTGCTGCTTTAGCTTGCTCAAGAAATCAACGCCACCGCTCATGGCATTGCCCACGACAGGTACATCCTTGATGTTGCTCATCATGCCGCTATTGATACTGGATTCCAGCGAATCTAGTAAATTATTTAGGCCGGTCACAGCCAGTTTTATCTTGTCAAACCAATCAAGATTTCCTTCGGCGAGATCTTCTATTCTCTTATAGACTTCGCTGAAATCAACTACCAAATCACCAGCATTTACTGAAGACTTATCTTCTAGAATCAGTTTTATGTCCATAGAAGACGCCGCAGTACCACTAGCTGTTTTTTCCGCAACAATATTTACAGAAGAATCCGCAGAAATCACTCGTGTATCTAACCAAGCCGATATATCAGAAAGTGCTTGTCCAACAACAGAATCTACATTATTTCCACAAGCAACACCACTTCCATTCCATTTACCGAACTTGATGCTACCTAATTCATAGCCACATACACTGATAGGCAGATTGCCGAAAATTGACATCGGAATAGAGAACAAAGGTTCCGCATCAGCAGCCCTATTTTCTTTAGTCCATGTCACGAGAGAAACATCTTCTTCACCAAAAGTTCCAACGAAAGCGGCCTTACCCACAACAAACGAATCGCCCTTATCCGAACCAACTGTAATCAAATTCTTGAGCAAGGCATTAAAGCCTGTCGTTTGACCATCGCCATCGATACCCAAATTGAACGAGAGCTTTTGACCTACGATATTGATATTCGCACCAAACTGAATAGCATCTTTCAAGATAAAATCAAAGGAACTGCCTACAGACATTTCGGCAGACAAACTGAACCAAAAATCACCCTCAACCTTTAAATCAGCATTACCACTAATTCCCCCACCTGAGCCGCCGAAGTTAAACTTATGGACCGCACTGAAACCCTTGCTGATATTAAAGTCAAATACAACAGAACCGTCAACGACATCTATTCCGAAAATAGACGCATCGGCATCAATATTTTGGGCAGCAACCAATCCGGCATCTTCCAGATATTTTGTCAATCGATTGCTTAAGCCCTGAAGGCTCACAATATTATCTTTACGAAGTTTGCTAACGATATCACGAATGTCGTTAGCAACATTCACCAAATCCCCCACGGACTTGTTTATCACAGGGATTTTCGCGTCGCTATTTTGCGCAACCGCAGTCAACCTTTGAACAAGACCTTCAAGCAAGGCATAGACATCTTGCACCGAGAAATTTGACAAATTGGCAAAATTATCAGTTATCGCATTTTCTAGATTGTTAAAATTACAGTCAATTTTAGGCAGATTATCTTCAAGTTTCAAAGAGACCGAGTTATCGCCAAGATAAATCGGAGTGGATCCAAGACCGCTAATTACGCCCTTAACACCAAACAGTCCTCCTACATCATCATCATCGCAATCTAAAGAGAAATTCCAATTGCTCAAGAACGAGTCATTTTCCTTCAATGTCCCGGTGGTGGCATTTTTTTGGCCAATAAATCTCACATTCGCAGAAACGCTACCAGAGGCAACAAGATTAACATCCACAAAACCGAATGTGGCATCAATAGCCGCCACATATTTCAATGTAGAATTAGCAATCCATGTAGCAGAAGAGGCTATGTTCTCGGATACTACTACGGCTACATTAGATACCACAACGCTATCTATTAAGTTTTCGTCATCGCCGTATGCTTTTAATTCAAGAATTTTGAAATATTCATCTCCATTTTTTATAAAACCGCCCACAGCAAAAACATTCTTTTGCACAGGTGTTTCTAGCGTAATCGTTCGGGTATTATTTTGCTGATCCAGGCTCGGAGCCGTATCACCCACCTTTACATCTTTTTCTATAGAGAATGTCAAATCTGCTGATAAGACCACCTGGGTATTTTCTGTAAAATTGAACAATTTAGACCAGTCGACACCAAGCAAAGTCCTACCTACGATACGATAATCACTATCTCCACACTTACTTGCATTTAGTGCCGAGAAGCCAAGCTTTTCGAGGATTTTGCTTGCGCCGACGTTTTCAAGGGAGAAGGGACTATTTGACCGGAATTCAAAATGGTCCCAGTATGTAGTAGCATGCGATTCTGGATCTGTTTCTGAATAACACAGATATACACCCGTCCCACTCAATTGAGCGTTAATTGAACTAACAAAGGTCTGAACGGTTGTATTCGCATCAAAATTCAAGCTTTCAAAATCTATCAGAGCGGAAGAACCGCTTATTTTAAAATCATTTGATCCCAAAGGTAATAGCGAATGTGTATCATCAGACCAGGTTAGAGAAGTATTTCCATCAATTGTAAAAATTATCTGATTATTTTGTGCAACAACAGATTTTACACCCTGAATTGTCTTTACATCCAATGAATCCTTGATTGCACGAGCAAGGTCATCTAAATCAGAACAATTTTTAGTATTTACATAAACACTATCATTACCAACATCAATCTCCAAGAACTTATCTGAATTCGTAACCCTATAGATTTCAGATATATCAACATTATTTTCTAATTTCTTAAGGTTCTGCCAATAATCAACATAACGAGAATCCGTTAATCCAACACCAATTTCATAAATGCCTTCGCTAACATAGACATCTTTCGCAATAAACGCTCCATTTACAAAAGAATCTAATCTTGTCTGAAGATCCGAACTTGACGTAATAGAACTTAAATCTATATAACAACTATCATAACCTGAATTTTGGGAGTACTTTTCCAGCAAGACTCCTTTTTGCGTCCCTATCGAGCCAGAAGCATTCAGCACACCTGACATGCGCATATATTTGAATCCAGAGTTTGATTCAAGCGTATAATAATCAGAATCAATTTTAATTTCGTTGCCGTCTCTTTTTGTTTTATATCCTTTTATTAGAGAAGGATTACATCCGAATAAAATTTCGCCCGTACTTTCATTAATGTCAACAACATACAATCCATAAGTGTTCTTAATGGAACGACCGTCTTCCAAAGATCCTGTTGACAACACCTCGTTCAGACCAAACTGATTTTCATCTGACTTTTGCAAAGACAAATACTTATCTAAGCATTTTTTCCAATCCGGAGAATCCGACAAGCCTTTATCGTTAAGATCATTCATAAAGTCCTGTATCAAAACAGGATCAAGTGTTATATCTACATTATCAGCATTACCTACACCTTTTAAACTTACAACTATCGAAGTATTTGAATCAGATGTTATTGCGAAGCAAGTTTGCTGCACGGTATTGACCAATTTAAGTTCACTAAAAGCGTCTGCATTGCCGGAACTCTCAATGTCAAACTTATTATCTGATGTGATGATGAGCTTCTTAATATTTTCATTGTACTCAATCTTCGGCAAACTTGTTGCTGTCGAAGAAACAAACTCATTTTCCTTGCCTTGAACCTTTTCAACACACTCAAAACTAGATGTATCTATTTTACCACTATGAACTAATACAATTTGGTCATCCACCTTAAAGGTAAAGGCAAAATTTGCAGTCGATCCATCTAGCTTTACATCCGTTCTTGTTTCATTAAAACTCAATTTGTCAAACGGGGTCGACTCGTAGTAAGTTTCGTTTAGCGCTGTATTATCTTCACCAAGAATAACCCCCAATGTGGTAGCCGGGTCTTCACCGTTCCCATCATTTATTGTTTGGTAATCAAATTTCACATCCAGACTAAAAGAAATTCCAGCACTACACCCCGCAGACACGTTGCCATATGTAGCGACATTAGCAAATCCATCACCAAGCGACCTAGCCAAGTTCAAGTCAAAATCGACTTCTTTGGTAAATTTCAAATTAAATTCAAAGGTATAGTGATCTAATTTAAAATTATTTCTTGTTGACTCCGTCGCATTTCCTACATCATTTATAACAATCGTCTCATCACCAACGAATCCAACATAACTTAAAGAGCAAACATCATCATTTATTTCGAAAGCCTTTTTCCATGCATTATTGAATACGTCTACAAATGTTTCTATACTTGAAAAATTAGCCTTGTATTTACCCTTATCAACAACAAACAAGCCAACAACATTATTTGCAGAATTAGACGAATCCACAAATCCGTTAACAACCATGTCTATTTTATCAACGACATCTGCAACTTTTTCAACGGAACCACCCAGAAAATCCAATTTTACATTGTCTTCCAGCTGTTTGCGGAGAGCGGTTTGCATCGACTGGAGATACGCCACAACCTGGTGTGAAAGGGTTTCTCCAGACAGCGAAGCAAACGCCTTAATCTCATCGGGCACAATCCAGTTTTCGGTCAGCGAATCATAACCAAACTCATAAGGACCTTCGGAAGAATCTAGTTTTGCAACTGTCACAGAGCCAGACTTTAATGTTGCTGATTCCACCGAGAATTCTGGTATTACAGTAAATACACTTCCATTATTTGCGTCATAACTTGCCGTTAGGCTAAATATTCCGTTTGTAACAGTCGCGCTAAACAAGCCTAAAGAAATGGTTTCATTGATATTGTTCTTTGAAATCAATAAATCAAACCGGTCAAGATTAAAGCTATCAAAGCAGAGTTTTCCTGTCGCAGAATTTATATGGACATCTAATTTAATCCTAACCGAGCAGTCAACATTGAGATCACCTAGTTTAAGCAATCCAAGATTCACCAATTCATCAGTTCCCGTTGCCATATTGGCGATAGTTGGTGTAATGTTTAAATAAAGCGATGTCGGAGCTTCATACGATGTGGAAAGGGCGACATTTTGCAAAACATTTTGCCCATCTCCGACTAGGTTCACGACATGTCCGTTTCCATCATCCAAAGACAAGTGTTCCAGCAAAGAACCAAGAATCGATTGTTTTTCTTCAACAAGTTTTTCGAAATATGTTCCGATTTTTTCAAGATTCAAAGCACCATTTTCAACTGCGCCATTAATCGCAAAAGACGCCCTGGCCCAATACTCTTGTAAGTTTCCGACAATGTCAGAAATTTTAACTTCTTCATAATCGCAATTGTGAATAAAGGGAATCTGCGAAAAATCAACCTTGTTGTCGAAAATATGTTCTAGGGAGAAATTGCCTATGCCCTGTTTAGGCTGCAAACTAGGCATATTCACAGAGAATTCGCCATTTTCCGGGCCTTTCACCTTGATAACATCATTAGCATCTACAAATTCAAAAGGAAAGCCTTCATTTGTACCAAGAGTGAGTTCCAGATCCAGTCCGATATCGGCCGTAGCATTTTGATACGTAGCAGCAATGTCGGCACTATCTAGCGTAGGGTCTTGCAAACTGGTTTCAACTACAGTCAACCCCATAAAAGAAGAAGATGCGCCAACATTCGGTACAGAAACACCTATCGATTCTACACTTGCAGACAATTCAACATCTGTAGCATTTTCGAACCATTCTCCGTCATCATCGGCATCTAAATCAATTTCAATAGACAGACTCCCCGTTGCCAAAAGACTAATTGAAGCATTGTCTACACCCAATCCAATTTCATCTAATTCAAGTTCACTAGCGTTCAATGTATTCTGAACATCAAAATCTAGCTTGAGTGTATCATTATTTGGGGCACTAAAAACAGGATTTTCAATATTTGACGGTAACTGATCTGGGAGATTCGTGTTCAATCCAGAAACTAGTGCCGCCAGAGAAACGGAAGCTGTTCCTTCGGGCAGTGCATCCCTATAGTTTTCTAAAGCTGTAGATATTAAAGACTGTATATTTGAGCCAACACCAGAAAAATATGCTGAAGCAGAATCAAGAGACTCATCCAAGCCAAGTCCAGACAACTGTAAATCATCAACTTCGCTTAAGGCACTTTCAACTGTTGTTGAAATACTGGATAAATTGTCCTCAAGGTCATCTAAAACAACATCCGCATTCATCATCATGCGGGGTTCCAATGATTCAATTTTATAATTAAACGCACCGATTCTTTTCTTATCGTTCTTTTTAGACATGTTTTAGGCCCTTTGAAATGTTTAGATGAAATAGTTCACATGCTTTTTTTATTCATTTATTTTTGCACACCGAACAGAAAAGCCATATGTTTTATATTGCTCGGAACGAGAATAGCCCGTAGACGATTTCCCCTGTGACCCAGCAAAAGCACCTTCTTCTGCATAATTCTTCGATTCTTCAGGATAAAACCAATATGTATGTTGATCCAAACTTTTGAAATTGTGACTCCAAAGAGTTCCAGCCCCAATCAAGGTATATCCACTATAATTCAGCCCACCAAAGAATGTCGCTCGGACATCGGAAACCCCATTCTTATTTTTATCAGCGTTTGCAACAATATAAAAGTCGTCGTATGTTAAAAGTCGCCAACCATCAGGGCAAATTCCCTTATGATTCGGTTTAATGGAGTCGGCACAGCTCTTACTATTGCATTCGAACGGAAGGTTCATCATTTCCGCCCACTGGTAAAGTCCACCATAAGTCAAACAAATAGCAGTATCGTTATTATAGCAGTATTTTTCAATTTTAGATTCGTTAGACTGATTCAACGTTCCATCAATCATTTCGCCAACATTCAAGTTTTCAGCCATAACGGTAACGGAAGCGCGTTCACCTTTTTGATTTTCCCCTGTAATAGTCAAATACTTGTAAACACGATGGTCTCTACCATCTTCAAACTCACTATATGAGAGACTTGGATTAAAGTACTCCCCTTTTACAATACTGCTTGACGATTGAGTAACATTTGAACTAGAACTTGATTGTTTCACGGAAGAACTACTACTTTGGTTCTTGCTTGAAGACGAGCTCACCGATGAACTAGAGTTGTCCTTGTTGCTGCTGGATGAGTCATCAGTTTTCACAGAACTTGAACTCTTGGAGTCGGACGAATTCTTTGTTTCTTTTGCCGAACTGCTAGATACATCGGCAGGCTCTGAGCCCTTGAAACTACTAGACGACTTGTCTTTTTCCGTAGATTCATTTCCCGACGACTTCTTGTCAACAGAAGATGACGACTCATCCAAATCAGAAGTTTCTACCGATGAACTGGAAGTACCGGTTTCGTCGGAACTAGCCGACGAAGAGTCATCGCAAGCCGAGAATGCGAGCATCGCAAATGCAACCGCACTCACCAGGCCAATTTTCTTAATTGTCTTCATTTCATACTCCTGTTATTAAACTTTTTTCGAAATCAGAATCTCGATGGATAAGGCATCCACCATAAATCGCGGTTTCAACCGCTCAATCGAATAGGGACCAGGCCCTTTTACTTTTACATCCGATTCATTCATAGGAACAAAATCTGTTCTTATTTTTAAGAAAAAGATAATAAAGAAAGCTATTTGACCAGCCACAAACACCCCAAAAGAGGGTAAAACGCCCCCATATTCAGCCCACACCCCGCCCCGCAGTCCGACTTTTTTTGTATACCGCTGGAACGTGGGCGTATTATAACCGTATTCATTTTACAATTGGCGTGACACACGTCACGCAGCAAAGTTTTTTTGAATAAAGTTATTGGATTTTCATCAATAAAAAGACATCTTTAGACTAGAACTTTATTAATAGACAAGGAGTTTAAAATGAAACAAGTCAAAATAAACTACAGGAACTACGAAGATGTCACCACATGGTCTTTACGCAAAAAAGGTATCGACAAATGTCTGCTTGAAGTCACGACGGCAAAGCGATCCGTTTGTTACCAAATTTCCACAGACACAAGACATCCAAACATAGGCGTTTTGATTCGTGATCTTAAGAATTTTATCAATCACAACGACCGTATAAAAATTGAAGAATACCTAGAAAGACTCTACATTTATATCAGAGCTCCGTATGTTCAAGACACTCTGCAATATACTGCTACCAAAATCTAGATACTCCAATTAAACACTCAAAACCCTGCCGGTAGATAGCCGGCAGGGTTTTAGCATTGCATAATTTATCTAGCGTTTACCTTGGAACAACTGCTTAAGGTTATCCCAAGTCCACTTATGAATCGCATCCGAAGATAGCGCGTGGTTCGGCTTCTTGCATTCTTTATCAGGCCGTCCCTTCAACAGGAAATACGGGATTTTTTCTTCCTGGGCAATGGTCAGTTCCGCAGTAACACCAGTCGCCGTATCCGTATGCTCACCGCAAAGGACAACAACAACATCGCAACCCTTAATTCTGCGACGGGCATTCTCCTTCCAGTTGCAGTCTATCTTTTCCTTGATAGACATATCCGTTATTTCAAACGGGCTGTCTTTTAATTTTGCTTGACCAACAAGGCTATCCTTGAGTTCCTTGTCGTGGTCGTAATCGAAACTGATGAATGTGCGTTTCTTAGTCATGGCGTTCTCCTTAGATTCTGTCTTTTTGTGCCAAATGCAGGTAATACTTACCCAAAGGGGTCAAGCGGCAACTCTTGGAATGCATCGCCGCAAAATACATGTGTTCTTCGCCGACCGGTTCAACTAACCCGACAGAAACCATTTTCTGCAAGAACTTGAATTTCTGGACATTTTCCGGCTTAGCAAACGGCTGTATCAATTCGTGATCCACTTTCGGCGTATTCGTAAACTCGAACGACGGGTCTAGCGAGAATTCTTCTTCCGGCTTGCTAAAGAAATTCTTCAACTGTTTCAGTTCGCTACAAGAAACGGGCGGCGAGACCTTCCTCAGGCAGACAAATTCCCGCACATTAGTCTTGAATATCGGGCGTTGGTCCCAGGCACTCAGGGCTTTGTCAACATACGCATATATCGAACCGGGCGATACATTCCCAAGCAGGTCGGCGGCCTCGCCCTTCAACGCATTCACTAGTAGGCTGGTAAATACCCCGCTACCCGCCCCTTCCATAGCGCACTCGTTCTTATCGCAAGCAGACAAGAAAGTCACTCCCGAATCAAGTGCGGCCTTGTCATTCGAAAGCAAAGGCATATTTCCGGCCCCGCCCGAAAAACAACTGTCAAGGATAACCACCTTGTTGTGGCACTTCGACCTTCCGATAATTTCCGTAATTTCGGTCAATTTGATACCCGGACTCATATCGGTTCCATCCGGTGTACAGATATACTCTCCAAGCGTATCCGACTTGCATCCGTGCCCCGAAAAATAAAGCAGGGCAATTTCACTTTCACCCGCGAAAAGTTGCTGAATATCCCTCAACAACTCATCCCTTGGAACGGCATCCGTTCTCAATTTCACATCAAAATTTTTATCACCGTTGGCATGCGTTTTCAGCAACTCGGCGACATTGCAGGCGTCGTTTACACAACCGTGCAAAGGGCAACCGGAATAATTGTCAATTCCGACAACTAGAGCCTTTCTACTCATAATTCTCTCCTTTATATTGAATAATACCTAATAGCATCAACAACTGAATCGCTAGTCCAGCCAACAATATCTATGGCGTTCTCACGAACGATAGACGAAACTCGTTCCGCACCACGCAGACGAACGCCGATAATAGGCTTGCCCATCTCCAAGGCAATGTCTATTTCCTCTTCAATCCAGTCAGAATAAGTGCAATAGACTCCCGCCGGAACAATCACGCAACTTGCATGGCGTATTTTCTCTTGCAAGGCGGCACGCAACGCCGCCCTGCTACGGGCGTTGTGAATAGGGTCATCCTTCGGCACGGAATAATCCCGCCACGAGAAATTCGGATGCCCGTCAAGAAACCCGGTCAGGGTCTCGTAATCATCCCCATAGCCCCAGGAATGGCTAATAAAGATGTTATAGGTCCTTGTCATAGGAACTCCTCTCCTCATAAAAAAGGTTGATTTGCTGATAATGCTGGCATTTATGCAAATACCGTGCCAAACAGAAAATCGGCCATTAGGGGCCAAATCATCGCATCCAGATGTTTCAAAATGCTTCAGAAATCCTTATGCGCCTTTAACCTGTAGCATTTCTAAACGGTGTCGGCAAACCGGCGTATTTTTACTATTATTTCCACCCAAACCACACCCTAACCGACAGTCCATGACCGCACAGAACCAGGAAAAGCCGCAGTTCGACCAGGGCGCCATCATCAAGGCGCTGCAGAACGCCCTGCGCACAACCAGTTCCAAGATCGGGCAAATGAACGAGGTCCTGGACATCGTGCGGGTTGTCGGCGAGGCGAAGACCTTCAAGACGGCGGCACTCGCACTCGCGGGCGATTCAACGGGTCTTTATTCGGGACATCAATCGTTCTTTTCAAGAAAAAGATAACAAAGAAAGATGTTTTCCTAGCCCCGAAGACCCCTTTTGGGGCCAATATGCCCCCAAAGCCGTCCCATACCCCGCCCCGAGGTCCCATTTTTTTTTGTATACCGACAATACAGAGCGTATCATAGCTGTATTCATTCTTTCTGCTAGTCTTATAATTACCATTACAACGCTTGACATGCATTTTCATTATTTATATTTTCTTTTTGAGGTTTTTACATGACAGATTCAAATAAATCACCGAAAGGTCCCCAACCTAACCCTCTTCAAAAGGGATCAATTGTCACAGGTTGCCGCAATCTAGATGAGAATTTTTCTCAACGTTTTCCGTCCAAGACCGAAACATATTCCAAAAAAGGAAACAAGAACAAGTAGTCCTACATATTTAGGTTTTTGATTATGTATTATCTTTTCATTCCAATCAGCATCTCTATACTTTTTTCAATATTCCTTTTTTTCAAAGGAAAAGACATTAAATACATAATTAAAAACAACGATACAAAAGAATCTGAAGAATTATACTCGAAAATTCTCAGTCTACAGAAACATCAAATTGATTTTCTGTATAAAACAAGTCGTCAAAACCTAGATGACACATTCGCTTTGCGGGATAATGAAAACAAGGCGATTTTATCACATACTACAATTTTTGTAGCCGCATCTACATTTTTTTACTTTTTAAGCAAATGGACCTATCATCATCATGACAAAACAGTTCTTTTCATTATTTTATCAATTATGCTCACATTTGCATTCATCTCATTAACGGTGTCAGTTATAGCGATGTTCAGAGCCTTTACCCTAAATTACGAGTTACCCCCAGAAGCCAAGAATCTTGTCAACCTATCATCCAATTATAATGTAACCCAATTGAAGTCTATGCTCATTGACAGATGGACAAATGGCGCTGCAGTAAATTATCCATCAAATGTCAGAAAAATGAAACTAATGACCTTAACAAGAGAATATTTATTTTACGCGTTTTCAATTTTGCTAGCAGTTTTTATTATCATCATCCTTTGTAAGTACGTTGGCATAATCGCCCCCTCTTTAATGCTTTAATTTTTTTTATCAAACATCCAACCATTTGTAAAAGAGTTTGTATGAGCAACAGCAACAAATCTCAAGATAAAAATCCTCTTCCTAAAGGCGAAGACGTCATAGGAATCATTCAAAAAACCGCAAAAGCCATTTCTGCTCTTATCAAAAAGAAGCACAAGTAATTTTTTTCGTGGCGCATACAAGTGTATTATTCACTCGCACAAAATTACAATAGCGAGACATTTTCCGAATGCTCGTTATTATTGATTTCTTTTTTTGCACTTGTTATAATGGTTATTTTATTTTATCTGTTCTCAAAAAACCATATTTCCTTCATTTTCAATAAAAAAGCATCACTTCAAATAAAGGATGAGGGGAACATCACTTTTTGCAGCAACGATTCAAAAAAAATTAAATACTTGTTTGATTACAACAACGATAATTTTAAAGAAATACTAAAACTACGCAACAGCGAAAATATGTCCGTCTTACAGCAGGCCGCAACTTTGGCACTCGTTATATTGATTTTTTTTCTATTCGGAAAAGCAACACTTGAAGTACAAAGCAATCTCTCTTTTTTTCTTCCGCTCACACTTTATTTAGCATTCGCGTTTGTTTGTTTATTAATTTCGTTCATTAGTTTGTTTTCAGCCATTCAAGCACCTTTCAAATTGCCACCCAACTTGTTTGATTATATAAAATCAACAGAATCCTTCGACGAAAAAGAAATAAAAAATACTTTTATCAAAAAGTGGGTATCTGTAGCAACCGCAAATTACGTTTCAAACAAACGTAAAATGGATTTGATGTATATATCAAGAAAATATTTATTATATAGTCTTATATTTTTACTAATATCTCTAATCTTTTTCGTTTTAAAAAGAATTATTACATAAAGGACTATTATTCTAAGTTATTCAATATTCTATTTCGAACATAGTGCTAAAACCAGCATATATTATCGCCAATCATAATTTTACTATTATTTCCACCCAAACCACACCCTAACCGACAGTCCATGACCGCACAGAACCAGGAAAAGCCGCAGTTCGACCAGGGCGCCATCATCAAGGCGCTGCAGAACGCCCTGCGCACCACCAGTTCCAAGATCGGGCAGATGAACGAGGTCCTGGACATCGTGCGGGTTGTCGGCGAGGCGAAGACTTTCAAGACGGCGGCACTCGCACTTGCAGGCGAAATCGCCGACCGCCACCACGCCGAAAGGGTGAGCATCGGCATGGTCAAGCACGACTACGTGGTGCTCGCGGCCATAAGCCACACCGACCATTTCGAGGGCAAGATGCAGGTGGTGCGCGACCTGGAATGCGCCATGGAAGAGGCCTACGAACAGGACGCAAGCATCGCCTACCCGCCCCCGGACGGCGGCACCCCGCTCGCCACCCGAATCCACGAGTACTACAGCAAGACTTACGGCGTGGGGCACATGCTCTCGGTCCCGGTAAGGCGGGGCGAAGAGACCATCGCGGTAATCACCTGCGAACGCGGGGCGCACCCCTTCGACGACGAGGAGTCCGCCCAGATCCACCTGGTAGCAACGCTCACTAGCGCAAGGATAGACGAACTCTACCGCAAGAGCGGCTGGTTCGGCAAGAGGTTCGCCCGGGCCGCGCGGGAGGGGTTAGCCAAGCTGCTGGGCCACGAACACACCTGGGCAAAACTGCTAGGCATTCTGCTTACGGCGTTCGTGCTTTTCGCGGCACTGGTGCCCATCCCCTACAGGGTAAGCGCCCCGGCCATGCTCAAGACCGACCACATCACCTACCTGAGCGCCCCCTTCGACGGGTTCATCCAGAGCGTGAAGGTGAAGCCGGGCGACATCGTGTACAAGGGCGACGAACTCTTGAGACTCGACCAGAAGGAACTCAAGCTAGAAGAGGCCGACCTAATGGCCCAGGAGCAGGACAACCGCCGCGAAATACAGAAGGCCCAAGCAAACAGACAGCTGGCCGACCTGCGCATACAGCAGGCCAAGCTCTCGCAGACTCTCGCGAAGCTAAAGACGGTGCGCTACAAGCTCTCTCGCTCGGTGGTGCGTTGCGAATCGGACAGCGCGGTGGTCATCGAGGGCGACCTGCAAAAGCGCGTGGGGTCGCATGTGAACCAGGGCGGCGAGCTGTTCCAGCTGGCATCCATCGAAGAAATCTACATGGAGGCCGACGTGAGCGAACTCGAAGTGAACAACGTGCGGCTTGGCGGCGAGGGCTTCATGGCCATCAAGAGCCGTCCCGATTACGTGTACAGGTTCCGCACCACGCTCATGAACCCGACGGCAAGTGTCAAGGACCAGGAGAACACCTTCGCCGTGCGCGGCGAGTTCGTGCGGGCGACTCCCCCGTGGTTCCGCCCCGGCATGACAGGGATAGCGAAGATTTTCGCGGGCAAGCGCACGCTCTGGTGGATTCTTTCGCACCAGGCAATCGACTACTTGCGCCTGAAACTCTGGTGGTAAAAAGGGGCAAAAGCCCCCGAAAAGCAGCAACAAAGTGTGGTTGGTGGTCCTGCAAATGTCCAGGCATCAATGTCACCTTGTAAATGCTGCTTCCGCAAAAGTGCAAGCACCTTTGCACAAGTAGTGAAGCCGCTCCAGCAAATGCTCAAGCAAGAATTTCACATTGTAAATGCTGCTCCAGCAATTGTTCAAGCACCTTTGCATAAGTAGTGTTGCCCCTCGGACATTTGCCCGGGCCCCTTTACACAAGAATGCAACACGCCCCGACAAAAGTCCAGGCACCTTCTTCACCTTGTAAAAACTACTCCCGCAAAAGTGCAAGCGCCTTTGCACAAGTGGAGAAAGCGCTTATGCAATTGTCCGAGGACCTTTGCACAAGTGGTGAAACCACTCGCGCAAAAGCCCAAGCAACTTCATCACCGTGGTAATGCTGCTCCTGCAAATGCTCAAGCAAGAACTTAACTTTGTAAATGTTGCTTCGGCAAATGCCCCAGCACCATCACCTAAACGGTGAAGGTGCTCGGCCAAATGTTCAGGCTTCTTCGCATAAGTGTAAAAGACACTCCGGCAAAAGACCGGGCCGTTTTGCACAAGTGACAAAACCGCCCGGACATTTGCCCCCGCTGCTCAACACAAGTGACATTGTAACAAAAGCAAAAGTTCAAGCAACTCCCCCACAATGTAAAAGCCGCTCCCGCAAATGCGGAAGCGACTTTACACAATTGTAGGTGGTTTTCAGGCAAAAATTGTGTTAAAAGGTCACATTTCGCTCTTTCAGGTAGTCTTCTATATCGCCAACGATGACATCAGATGTTAACGATTGTAAAATTTCATAATTGGGAACAAGGAATTTCAGAATACAGCCTGATTCAGCCAGCTTTCGATACACAAAAGATGGCAAGCGGTTCCACTTGTTTGCGCAAGCGTGAATCATATACACGACAAATTCAAAAGATTCCTGATTCATAATCAAAAAAACGAGTATCAACCCTTCTTAGCCCCAGGTATGAACATATCGAAATCCCGCTGGATCAGTTCGCCCGCAAGAGACATTTCTGCCCACCTGCCCGCGGCAAGTTCCTTATGTTGTATTTCGTCCTTACGGTCCATAGGTTAATTCGGAATCTTGGTGTTTTCAAGGTTCAACCCATCAGGGAATGCTTCATGTAACATCAATGCCGAAACAACATGGAGCCTGTTCTTGAAAAATATAAAGCTTGGAGCTGGCAGCAAATTCCAATCGTATGATTCAATCGTACTGCGCATTACATTGTAATTTTCACTTTCCGTGCAACCGAGCATCCTTGCCAAGACTTTCTTACCCGAATTCGGGCTGTTGTCGGAGCCAGACAAATTTTCATAATAGGACTTCTGTGCAGCCTCTTTATCTATAAGGCAGAGCATCCAGGATTCGCTTCTAGTTATGGGGACCATAGGAACTCCCATCCTAAAATTTTCACTATCGAAACCCGAATGCATCGCGGCTATCATGGCCCTGTAATACTTGTCACGATTCTCATGCGAAGGGAAATCCATATCCTCAAAGAGAATTGCACCACAAGCGTCCCCATGTTCAACAGCCTTTCGTGCCAAACAGGCTGAAAAAGCCGATATCGAAACTGTCTTGGGATATGGATTCTTGGCTCCGCGAACATAGGCTTTTCTTTTCGGCTTGTCGTTCTTATTCGCGTCGGAAAGCTCCGACCGGGAAACCATGTTCATTACAACTTCTTCGGAATACCAATTGTCCAAAAGATTCCTGACCGCGATTGCAAGCGGGCTATCATAGTCATTAAAAGCATCGTGCCGCAAATCGGAGGAACCTTCGCCGCAAACAACGAACTCAATCATAGGTTCCACCTTAATCGGACAGCTGGTCGGATAGTTCCATAAGGTCCGTATCGCCCATGGCTTCGCCCGGACCGAGAACATTCAATTTTTCCGACATCTGCGGAATATCGAAGAACCGACGGACGTGTGTATGCCCTAATTTATCCTTATACAGGAAAAAGACTCCCGAACGCGCCTGGTCATCGGTCAAGTAGTTCAAGAAAAGTCCGCTGTGCGTAGAGACGATAACCTGTTTTTTCGGTTCACCGTAGTTTTGCAACTTCGCAACAAACTTTTCGAAAAGTTCCTGATTCAGGCCATTCTCAACTTCATCAAAGAGAATCACCTTGTCATCAGTAAATTGCTGTGACAAAAGAACAAACAGGCGGAGCGTTCCATAACTCAGATTTGTCGCGGAGAACACGCTTTTTTCAAGTTCACTCAAAAGCAAGGATTTCCAGCCAAATTGCTGGCGTTTAATTTCCATAGCCTTAAGCGGAGCATAGAAGTTCTGAATTTGAGCAAGAAGGTTACGCTGGTTATCGGCAGACAAACCTGCGATAAAGCCGCTCAGATTACGTCCGTTGCTCTCTACGGACACAGATTGTGCCTTGGCAACACGCGATGACTGCGCAATCGCATGGGGGTCAAGAACCCCCAGGAATCGGCACTGTCTTATAAACTTGCTAAATCCAGTTTCCCTGAAAGAAAAAATAGACCCCGAATAATTGGACGGGCCATAATCGATAACTTGAATTTTCTTGTCCGGTTCCGAAATATTCAATTTGCCAGATTCATAACGATATTCGACAACGCCTTCCCTGAGCGTTTCCACAGTGCACCGCATTTCACGGGTATTGAACTTGGCTTTCCAAGACGCCTTTTTCTCTCCAAGAGTCGCATCAATTTCAATATCAATCGAATACTTACGTTCGCCACCAAGAGTTAGCAATTCCGTCACATTGTTCAGGCCCTGTTCATTAAGCCACTGAGGGACATTGCCATTCATCAGCGATTTCACGAAGTCAAGGAACTGAAGGAGCGTTGTCTTGCCTGAACCGTTGATTCCAATCAGGCAAGAAAACATGGGAATATCACTTATTTCAAAATCCGCTAGGGATTTGAAATTCTTTACGGATATTCTGTCAATCTTAAAAATTTCCATAGTCCAATTATAAAAATATGAAGCGCGGGGAATTTTCCCCGACACTTCCTACAGTTCTCATTCTACCGCCGTAGCTCCGCTACGACACGAGCATCATGGAGAACACCATGACGAACAGTGCGACGGTTTCGCCGACGCCCAAGACCATCAGGTAGTTCACGAGGCCCTTGCCGGTTTCGCCGAGGGCGTTGCAGGCGTCCGCAGCGGACTTGCCCACGTACCAGG